>CEUZ01119360.1_pt1 | contig 45936 bp, 39 predicted proteins | sample 361511 | NCBI WGS metagenome assembly CEUZ01 (sample SAMEA2622822, study PRJEB7988) | marine metagenome | biome: marine biome (ENVO:00000447); feature: surface water layer (ENVO:00002042); material: "saline water (ENVO:00002010), including plankton (ENVO:xxxxxxxx)" | depth 5 m
ATTTATTATAGATAATCCACCAATATAAACACCTTTTTCAATTACGGGATTCCCATTAATCCAAACTAACGGATGAAATCGGTTTATAGGAAACTGAATTAAATTAGAGAAATGCTTTTTAAATTTTCGGATTCCCATTATACAAAATCTCCAAACTGGATTAAATCTCCTTTTTTTATTTTTCTCGTTGCTTTCTTTTTTAAAATAGTTTCGTAAATAGATGAGTTTAGACCAGTACCAGGCCTGCGCAGACCAATATTAGCTGTAGTAAAATTATCTTTTTTTTGGATATCTTCAATTGCTACAACACTACGACGCGCTAAATCTTTCATTTCTTTTTCTAATTTAGTAGGCCGCACAATGGGGCTACCCAAAAGTTTATATGCATCATGAATAGAAATTACCCATTCATTTAATCCATCTGGATTTTCTGAAAACCAGTGATCTGGCCCAGGTAATTTTTTATCAAGTGTAAAATGTTTCTCTAATATACATGCTCCTAAACCTGTTGCCAATGCAGATGCCAAAGGTCCAATTGTATGATCAGAAAAACCAATTGGAATCATAGGGAATGATTCTTGAAGAGTGTGTAATCTTTTCAAATTTACATCTTCGATTGGCGTTGGGTACTGTGAAATACAAAGTAATAATATAACAGGATAATTTTCAAAAGCACCCACTGTTTCTAAAGATGTATGAATTTCAGCTAGATCAGCCATACCACAAGATAAGATCAAAGGAATATTGGTTTTAGCATATCGTTTTAATAGATAAAGATTAGTAAAATCATCCGAACCAACTTTAATAGCTTGCATATTAAGTTCCATTAATATTTCCAAATCTGAAAAATTCTGAGGTGTAGATAGAAAGGTTATCCCTACTTCAACACATTTATTATAAATAATATTCCAGTCATTATTTTTGAACTCATAACGAGAGAATAAATCTATCATTGATTCTGTTACTTTTTTCCCTTGAGATTTATAGGTAAATGTTAAACTAGGATCAGTAATAACTTCCTTAGCCTTAAAAGTTTGAAACTTAATTGCATCTGCACCAGAAGTTTTTGCAACTTCAATCATCTTTAGAGCTTTTTCTAATTCTCCATTGTGATTAATTCCTGCTTCTGCAATAATGTATGGCTTCAATCCTCGACCAATGGTGTTATTTCCAATTTTTATAAAGCTCATCTAATATTACAATGGATACGGTTTCTTACGAAACTCAATTTCATCTATCTGTTCTTCCCAAGGTCTTAAAGTATAAAATCTCTTAGTCTCATCATGCGGAACAATACTGGTAAATCCAAAAATTTGTTTTTGTTTTTCTGTTAATTGGTCAAATTGTTGTTTTGTAAATACTTTCGTATAATCTATAGAAGGTTTAATAAACCAAGGGTTGTAGGTAGGTATAAATAACCAGCGAGATTTACCATCCTCATTCCTGCTTGCTTTATGCAATAAATTAGAATTCATTATAACAATATCGCCAGAATTTCCCGTTAATTTTACCTGAGGCTTCTCTTCTTGACGGTCTCCTTGATCGTGTCTATGCGTTTTAGGTATAATAATTGTTGGACCATTGTTTTCCGTAACTTCATCCATTAACCAAAAAACGATCATCCAAAAATCAGCATCAACTATTACTCTTCCATCTCGATGAAATGTATGAGCACCATCATCATCTTTTTTATGTGTTGGCCTACGAAGTTCTGTTTGAGATAAAATACATGGACACCCCATTATATTTTCTAATAAATCTATAACAAAAGGGTGGCTGATGATAGGATCAAAAATTCTATACCGTCTGGGTGAATTATAATAATGTGTACCAGAAAAATTATAATAATTATAATCATAATCTTTATCTCTATGCCCCTGTTTTTCCCTCTTAGTTTCAATTGTGTGAATTTTATCTATACTTTTACGGTATTTTTTTACTTCACCTTGTCCTAATACGGAAGCAATTTTACAGTATCCTTCTTGCATTACTTGCTTAGTAAGCAAGTCGTTAGCTAATGGATCATCTAATAAATTTTTATAGGTAAACATAAACTACAATTTATTATAAAGTTATTATTTCTAAAGATTTAAATCTACCTAAGTCACTTTATCTAGTTTAGTCGATTAAATCCACTATGACAAATAGGACCTTCAAGGAAATCATCAATATTATTTTCTAATTCGCATTTAGAAATCAATGAAAAAATAGGTTCTAGATTTTGAAAATATTTATCAATCACATTATTAGTATGGTCTATGCAAACATATATAGAATTAGTCGCCAGGATACCTTTTTTAAGCATTTCTTGGGTAATAAATGTCTTATATTTCAACCAATCTTTGGTCCGTATAGAAAATCCTGTCAAAGCTGGAAGACCATGCACATTGACATCGAGATTATATTTTTTTCCTAGTTCAAGCCAACGTTTATTAATTTCTTTTCCTATTTTTGTAATTCTTTCCCATGATTTTTCACGTTCCATAATTTCAAGCGTTTTTATCCCAGCCGCAGAGCCAATTCGTTCGGTCCAAAAGGTACTGCTTATAAATGTATCTTGTGCAGCTTCCATAACATCCCGCCTCCCAATAACTGCAGTTATTGCGTAACCATTACCCATTGCTTTACCAAACACTGCCATATCCGGTTCAATTCCATATTTTTTATGTAATCCTCCAAAAGTTTCACGAAAACCTGATGTACATTCATCAAATATTAGAACAATGTTATTTTTATTTGCTATTTCTCGGACACCCTTTAAAAAACCAGATTTAGGAGGCATGGATCTAGATACTTCCATTTTTATAACACCAATATCATGATTGCGTATAATATTTTTTAATTCATCAATATTATTATAATTAAATGTTAGTATAGATCCTTTTAGTCCTTTTGGTACACCTTTAGGCTTGAGTCCAGAAATTAGATGATTATCTAATCCTTTCTTACTATTTAGATTTGTAGCTAAATACCAGTCATGCCAACCGTGATATCCACAAATTACCACTTTATCTTTTCCACTACATGCTCTAGCTATCCGTATAGCAATAGCATTAGCTTCACCTCCACTTCGCGCAAAGCGTACCATATTTGCCCATGGATGCAGTTCAATCAGTTTTTCAGCCAGATAAACTTCCTCAGGACAATTAAGAGTGGACATATTTCCTTGGTTAACTACCCTGCGAACTGTTTCATCTACTTCTGGATGACAATAACCCAGGATATTGGTACCAATTCCCATGGCAGACATATCTATATATTTATTGCCATCTAGATCCCAAACATTACATCCTTTTGCCTTATCATAGTAGGCTGGCCACTTATCTGGAAGAAACATTTCAGCCCGCTTAGAAAGTAACATATTACCACCAGGTATAATTTTTTTGGCACGTTTCCAAAGTTTCTGCCCATAACCTATCTCTATACCTTCGTTCCTTTTCAAACCTTCATTAGCATTAAAATATTCTGGTTTTGATTTTTTTAAATCAATTATTTTGCGCCATGAAAAATTTAAATTTGGAGTAAAATGATTAATAATATTACTTATAACCTGAAAATCATCTGGTTCATCTATAGTCCATCGCAAATCAGAATAATTAACATCATTTGAAAGATTCTCTTTTTTAATACCAGGGTTGGTACGAATAAATGGAGTTACATGTTCTCGTTCAACTTTATTTTTTGCTTTTTCATACGCTTCTTCTAAAGAAATAAAAGAAAAAACCTCAGTATCAAGACCATCAGGAAAAGTAGGGGGTTCAATGTTACAGGCATAGTCTGCATGTTTTTTATTATAAAGATTAATTACATCATCTACGATTTGAGGGTCAATCATGGGACAATCACCTGTGATTCGAACAATCGTCTCTGAGCAATACTTTTTTGCTGCATTATAATATCTGCCTAATACATCACTTTCATGGCCTCGAAAGACATCAAACCCTAAATCTTCTATAGATTTTGCTAGCACATCATTTTCATGAGATTTAGAAGTTGCCAAAATAATTTTATCAATTCTTTTTGAAAATGATAATCTATAGAATAATATCTGGATAAGCGGCTTACCATCGATTTCTTTTAATACTTTTCCTGGAAATCGAGTTGATCCCATACGGGCTTGTACAATGGCTAAAGTATTATATTTCATATAAAGATCACTGATCTGATAAAATATAACTTTGACTATCTATCATCAATGTGATCTTTGTAATCGGGAGGCCGAACCGTGATTGCCTTATAAATAGGCATAAAATCATCGTAATATAGAGAATTCTGGCTCAATAATTTTTTCAATGACATGCTCCCACCTGAATAATTGTACCAAAGTTTTTTTACTATAGAAAATTGTTTCACCCACTTTTTCAATTTTTCTCTATATAGTTTATAACCGCTATGGATCGTTTGAGGTAAAAATTCAGCTCCTCCGTGTTCAAAAAACTTAGACATCATATTTTTTGCCATAAAATACCATAACCAATACTTTATTATCTTTTGAGCTTTATCAATGCTTATATTATCCTGACGAACTAATTCATCTACTAAACAATATCTCATACGCTCATATTTTTCACTAAAGTGAGCATCGGTTAACAGATCAAAAAAATCTGGAGCAAGAACCATTTTTTGTTCACTTGTCTCATCTAGTATCGGTTTATAAGGCATTTTATTATCCATAATGATTGGCACATATCTACCATGTGCTCTAGTTGCATCATTCGTACTATCGATCTGCCGGACAATGTATAACTTATCAAATAATTTAATATTTCCTGTTAATAGAAAAAGAAGATTTAAAAGCATTTCATTATTAGAATGGTCTAATCCCAAGGAAAGCATTTTTTCGTGAATTCTCAAAGATATTGAAGTTTTCATTACAGCGTAAACCAATTTAGGAGCTGAAAATTCTGTTTTCTGAGACATTCTTGTTTTTATTCGGTCTGCTGCAGTTGAACCAAATATAGAATGATCTACCATATTTAAATGATAAGTTTTAATTCTAGATGAATATGGTCCATTTGATCCTGTAGTAAAAGCTAATTGTTTACCTATAGCAGCAATATAGGAAGGATTTGATTCTAAAAAATCAATACATATTTTAAGATTCCCAGGAACAATGAAATCATCTTCAGCCGTACACAATGAATATTTAGTTGAGATATCCTTTAAACAATGATATTCAACTTCAGAATTATCAATTTTATCCCCAAAAATTAGATGCTCTATATGTAAAAAATCAGTATATGATTCAATTATCTTTTTATTTTTCTTAATATTTTTTTTATTACTTGCATCACCTATGATGATGGCACAATCCAATTTTTGATTATAATAATATCTTAATAATCGATCAATATAATCAGGACGATTATAAGTGTTAAAGAATATGGTCAATAGATTATTAATTTTTCTCAATTAATTAATTTTTCAGAAAATGAAAGTATAAAAAACTATAATAGTAATTAAGTATTATTTAACTGATCACATATTGCGACAATATTTTCCTCAGACAAATCTGGGAAATTACCAATATACCATCCAAAATGATGAATGTGTTCTACTTCAGGATAATTTTCCCATTTCTTTTCTTGGATAATGCCCTTAAGGTACGGTTGCCTCATTTGGTTCCCACCTCCAGCATTGCCTCGGCGAAATTCTATACCATTATTTCGCATATGGTTTTCTAGCCTATCGCGAAACTGAAAATCGGGCACTTTTAAAATAATAGGAAATGCATAATTAGAACTACCATCAAGTATAAAATCAGTACGAAAGATCCTTTTATCTAAACAGTCCAAAAATATAGATAGATTTCTGCCCCTTTTTTTATTGTTCTTATCAAGACGTTTTAGTTGGTTTCTGCCAATCACTGCACCAATCTCTGTATTCCGTACATTATATGCAGGAAATGCAAATATAAATTCAGGATTTAATTCAGGGTATTCTAATGCATATTCTTGTTTTTTCTTTTCACTATTCGATTCACGAACCATCCCATGGGAACGAAGCATACGCAATATTTGATATACATTATCATCATTAGTACAGACCATGCCTCCTTCTACGGTACTCATATGATGTGCGTAGTAAAATGAAAAATTTGAAATAAAACCATATGCACCCAGCTTTTTCCCTTTAAACGTTGCACCATGGGATTCACATACATCTTCTATAATAGGGATATTCCTTTCTATAAGTGCATCTAACAAATAATCAGTTAAGCCATTGAACCCTTGCACATGTGTAATAAATACAGCACGAGTCTTGCTTGTAATTTTTGAAATAATTTGTTTATCATCCATACAAAGCGTACGTGGATTAATATCAACAAAAACTGGGTCAAATCCATTCTGCAAAACAGAAGCAATATCCGATACCCAGGTCAAAGGCGGTACAATAATTTCTCCACTACTATAAAATTGTTTTAAAGTAGTCATTGTTAACAGATTTGCAGATGCACCTGAGTTTACAAAAACACTATATTTTACTCCGAGCCATTGTGACCATTCATCTTCAAAAGCTTTCACATTAGATGATTGAGTCAGAATAGGGTCTTCTTGCTGCAAAAATCTAATTAATACATCAAGATCATCTCTTGTTATATTATTTTTCATTAATGGATGGTTAACCATAATATATTATTATCTTTAATTTTACAGGATAATAAGAAAAAGTATATTTCAATCCCCTAATAATTTCCGCTTTAGTTTTATTTTTGTCATATTTTTTATATTTGTAATGGCTGTGTAACCGAATTTGTTGTAAATCATATTTAAAAACCTGGGATTTTCAAAATAAGTATGGAAAGCATAATCTCTAAATCTTAAAACTTCTTCAGATGTCAATGAATAGGTTCTAGTTGGTAAATGCTCATATGACAAAAAGCCATATTCTTCATATGATTGCGGGAGATCCCACCCATCCCGCTTCGCTTTCAAATATAACGGGCTACCTGGCAAAGCAGTAGCACAATACATATTTGCATTTTCTGTATTTAAATCAAGAGCTAGGCTAAGAGTTTCTTGCATAGTATCCCAGGTGTCATGACCAAGTCCAAATATGTAGTTTGCGCCAACATTAATACCAGCATTTTTTATCATACTTACAACTTCTCTAATATTTATCTCTTTAAACTTCCCTTTTGTGATCTCACTCCTTATTTCTTGATTACCAGCTTCTATTCCAGGGGCTAACCAGTTGACACCAGCAGTTTTTAGTTTTTCTAAATATTTAGGTTTTATGGTATCAATTCGAGTATAAGCCCAAATATTAAAATTATACTTTCTTTCTATAATTAAATCACAAAGAGCAAGAAAATGTTTTGGATTTAATACCCACATTTCATCTGCAATTTTAAGTTGTTTTACACCATGATCTGCTAGATAATCTAATTGTTTTATAGTAAAACTTGGATCCCAATATCTAAAATGATTGAAATCGGAAGATGCCATATTCGGGTTATTATCTGTTCTATTAATGATATTTATCATACAAAATTCACATTTATAAATGCATCCAAGTGATGTATAAATGCTAGCAAAAGGGCTTTTTTCTAAATCATTATAGTTTGAATGCCAACTACTTGTTCTGTATTTATCTAAACTAGGCATTAAATCATAAGCTACTCCTGGTAAATCTATTTCTAACCTATCTTGTGGAACAATTATCGAAGGACTGGTAATAGATAGATTGCCATCTGAATCTCTATAACAAATACCTTTTATATTTTTTAGAGATTCTGGTAAAAAATCCGTACTCAAAATATCCAATAGAGAATAAACACCTTCATTAGTGAAACCAATATCAATAAATGGATGATTAGTCAATGTTTCTTTAGGTAACGCATTAATATGTGGGCCTATAAATGCAATGGGATATTCTGATTCATTATCCTTAATCCATTTTGCGGCTTCAACTGCTCCCGACATTGCTGATGTTGATGCGTTAGGGTTTTGCCCTGTAACAACAAATAGAATTAAGCGCGGATCAAAGTCTTTGATTGCTTTATTAAATTCATCCTGATCAGGACGCTCGATTTCCATATCATATATAAAAACACCATAACCACTATTTCTAACAGCATTCGCAAGAAGACCAGCCCATATATTTGGCTCTCTCGCAGAAAAATCGTCAGCTAATTTTTGGTATAGTTTTCTTGAAGAAGGTGCTATTATTAATAGATCAAGTTTCCTATTCATCCATTATCTTCTAATAGTTTTTCTATAAATCCAATTATATCTTCAGAATCTGGCGGGAGATTATCAACTTTATTATGGAAACCGGCAGTTCTGTGTTGCAATCCAAGTGTATAAACTTTTTTATTAGATTGGATCATTATTCTCTGGGCTATGCTGCTAGCCACTCCCTGCTCATAATCATCATCTAGAACCAACCCTCCATACTTCGAATTCTCCAAACAATGAAGCCATTCTTTCTTAAAAGTAAAAGGTTTAATCCAAAGTTGATGTATTATACTAACACTTAATCCACGCTCTTGTAATATTAACCTAGCTTTTTCGGCCTCAAACCTCGTTACTGATATTGGAAACAATACAAAATCAGAATTTTTGTGGATTATATCATTGAATTCTATATCACTATCATAACTTAATCTATGTTCAGATATATAATATACATCATCATTCATGATGAAATCATCATATGCGAATTGATATTCATTAGGAGTCATAGGAGACAATATTTTTGTTCCAGGCATTCTCTGATATATAGAATGATGGGATGACCCTGCAACTGGGCCTATGCCACCTTCCATGGCTATACTCCTTATAAATATTGGACAAGAAATACCCCATATCTCTTTTGATTTTGAAGCATAATTAATAATCATTGGAGCATTGTACCATTGAAATCCTTGGTATCTCACAACATAAATTGGTTTTATTCCTGATAAAGCAGCACCTACAACAAATCCTCCATTTGCAACATCTGCAGTTGTTAATTCAATCATACCATTTTCTTCATACAGCTCAGGAAGAGTACCCCCTACCCAACCAACAGCAGTTAGACATTGACCAAAACATTTACTATTCAGGTTGACCAGATGATTATAAGTGATTTTCTTTATTCTTTCTCTAACTGTTGTCGCCATAGATTTTTTATATATATTTTTGTTTTTTCATGAATTTCTTCAGCAATAGGTCCAAGTTTGTTCATTTCATCTAAATATCTATCAAAAACATCTTCATTATCAATCCCTGCCCCTGCATGCCAATATTTTCTAATAGTATTAATATTTAACAATATTGGTCTAGTAAAAACAGAATCTAAACAAACTTTAATTTCTTTAGGATCATCTGAGATATTATGCGATAGCATTCCAAAACCATTCGATACTTCATGCATATCCCAACTTCTACGAACTATTTTTTCTGTTAAAATGGATAGATTATTATCTTCTACGATAAATAGGATGGGCAGATTTTTTGTTACTGCCCAACCTATTGAACTCAAGACATAATCTTCTTCTGCTGCTGAATCCCCAACAAATACTATCGTAGGATTTTTGGTTGAATAGCAATATCCAACTGCGATAGGGACTTGGCTACCCATCATACCATCATGCCCAAATATATTATTTTCTTTCGATTGTATAGATGCTGACCCACCCATCCCCTTTGCACAACCCGATCCTCTTCCTAAAAGTTCATCTATCAGTTTTATTGGGTCCCCATTAAATGACAAATAAGTAGAATGCCCTCTGTGTTGGATAAAAATATATGGCATAACTTTTTTTTCAATTACAGTAGCTATTGTAGCAGGTATATATTCTTGGCCTGCAGAAAGATACACTGGAAACTGAATAACTTTTTGCGTTATTTTTTTGAAAGTTTGTTCTTCAAAGTTTCTGCAAATTGAAGCTTTATTAAAGACATTTAACCTAAACTTGCTCATTTACATTTATGCACTTTAAGTGAACCAGTTGTATAATGAGAATAAAGAGATTTTTTATCTAGAATATTATCATCAATTGATCTATTACTACTAATTAAATAATCCTCCCCAATAATACTTACTTCTTTAAGGTACTCTTTTTCACGATCAGCGTGAACATCATGATCACCAACGCATACAGTCGTATCGATGGAAACCCTCGTACCACAACCTTCTTCTCTATGCGTAGCATGAATTAAAGCATAATCACTTAGGTGTACTTTATTTTTTATAGGTTTTAATTTTTTATTTATTTGATAATAATCCAGGACCCACTGCATTTCTTCATATGTTGACGCATTATCAAGGAATCTCTTAGAAAATTCATTATTATCTTTTAATGTCCAAAATCTTAAATTATTATTTTCAATATCTCCAAATGCTGGAAAGTAACAATTCATCGACCAAGGCCCCTCAACCCATGCATCTGAATGAGGCCAAGCTGTATTTAATGTTCGATTAATATTTTCTTCAATTTCTTGGGCAAATTTCACCCGAATATTTGGTGTTATACGGTACTTCGTAATTAAACTAGGATTATTTTCTACCATATTTTTTACTATCTTAGACCAACTTCTTAAAACAAGATTATATTCAAGTTGGTATTCTTTTTTTGGCACAATACCGCCATTAGGTGTTACATTATCTAATCGTTTATAATTACCATCTAGCCTATGAATAAACTCTTCCTCATTTGAAGTAAAGTCAAAGTATAATGCTTTGGAGATATAAAGCATTAGTGCAAATCTTAATTCATTTAAATCATTTTTTTGAGGAGAATAAAAAACTAGTAATTCATGTAAACTATTGAGCCGCCAGGCATTTTTAATGGTTTTAAATCGTTCTACGCGATAATCATAAGAATTACTACTCATAAGTTTCCTTTTACATATTTAATTGTATTATTCCAGGACTTAAAACGAAATCCTTTATCATCAATATAGATGATTGCTCGAGGTTTCTCATGGGTAACATCTGAAATACAATCTAATAAATCATAGTTCTTTAACCATTCTATAACTAACTGCTTTCCTGTTTTACCATTCACAAGGGGTCTATCTGGTTTACATTTAGCAGTGAAGATAATAATATTGTACTTTTTTGATAACAATTTTATTGCCCCTATGGCTCCTTCAATAGGTTTACCATAACAGGTTCCATCATGCCATCCTTTATCCCAATTATGTATTACTCCATCAAAATCAATTGCTATATTTTTCTCATCTTTTTCAAAACCTGGAGGTACTTCTTTAATCACTTTTTGCCTTACTGATCATCATTATTGTTGTATTATTATAAACTTTGGGGAATAAAGCAATTAATTGTTTAATGATTTTGCAAGACACAACATCCCCTGCCTGTGCAACCAGATTACCCTCATCTGTAACTATTCCACCATTTAAGAATACTATATTATCTTCGTCATCCTGATTTTCAAAATATTCAATATCTCCGATAGTCTTTAATTCAATATCACAATTTGAAAAATTATAATTAAGAGTATAATCTAATTCAGGTTCTACTATCCATAAGCAGTCATTTTTCTTTGGAACCTCAAAGGTACTATCTTCGTATGGTGCTCCTTCCCGTCCATATTTATCTTCTAATCTCACTAAATCATGTTTATCGACAGGAGTCTCAATTTCAAAAATATGAGCACCATTTACTGAAATAGCTTTGGTAGAATGGAAAAGGCCTTTCCTAATCATCGTTTTAGAAACTGGCTTTGATAAAAAACTATTACCTAAAAATGATATTTCAACTTCTCCATCTAAAACTATTAGGCCTGTTGTTTTATTTGGATGACAATGCATTGAAGTTTGATGGCCAGATCCAATATGCAAATACCATAGAGCAATATTATTATTTTGATAAACTAAGTACTCATAACCCCAAGGTTTACTTACTATTGTTTTTTCATACTGCATTTTTTATATGTTAAATATTATTATTTAGAACAAACCCTTTGATAAACATAAATAATATGCTGCTATTCCACTAATGGAAAAAAAATCTCCTTTATTAATCATTGAAATAAAGTCTGTTCTACTCAACAGCAAAACTTCGTGGTCAGAATTAGAATTAGTTAGCGACAATTTGCAATTATAACCGAAAAATAAATTTAATGTATTATCAGATCTACTTGGAAAATTCTTAAATGATCCTAAATATTTTATTTTATCACAAACATACCCTGTTTCTTCAATTAATTCTCTTTTAGCTGCAATAGTAGATTCTTCGCCTTGTTCAATATAACCAGCTGGAAGCTCTAACATTGAAATTCCAATTGCTGGTCTGAATTGCCGAACTAAAATTATTTCTTCCTTTTCTGTGATCGCTAATATTTCAACAGAATCTGGAGTTGAAAAATAATAATAGGGTTCTCCATTAGATGATTGAAAAGAAACTGTATTTAATGAAAACCATTTAGTTTCAAGAATTTTATTCGGATTTGACATTTGTGTTTCTTACCCTCTGCCTAAAAAGTACTAATGTGAATAAATAATTAACGCTTTTTAAAATAATCCTAATTAGAAAAATTATTCAAATTAATTATTTGGACATTCGAAGGGTGTTTAAAACCGCCTTTACTTTGCACTTTTTTACTCATTTTATCTGGAAAATGGAAATATGTTTTACGACCAACATTTAAAAATTCTGAATTTGTAATAGTCTCCTGGTATCTCAGTTTTTTGACATCAATATTATCAATATCAGTTTTTGCAAAAGATTCTAAATCTGGCATTTTCATATCAAACCCAGTATCAAGAGAAACTCTTATACCTGCATTATTTTTTCTGTAGGATTGATGTATTATTGAGGCATCAGCAATAATTAAGTTGCCTTTTTTAGGTGTATAATCAATTATTTTATATTGTTTTACTATTTCTGAGCCATCTCTAGCACTTTTTAAAGGTTTTAGCCAATCTTCACTAAAACTATCTGGTGTTTGTGCATATCTTATATGATTATTATTAATGTCACCTAAAATAAAACAATGAACAGCAATCCAATTTGGGTTTGCACCTGTCCATGTATCAGAGTGCATATTTTCTGTTGGATGTTTTCTATTTAAATTTAGTTTATTTACATTTCCATATTTAAGTCTTAGGTTGGGAGGAAAATGAAAATTATGTATCAGGTCTTCAATATCAAGAAAATTAATAATATTAACATAAGCTCTAACTAGGATGTTAAACTCTAAACTAACCCTATTTTTTGGCACCACTATACCATTTGGTGTAATATTTTTCAATAGATTTTTTCTTACTAACAATTCCTTTATCAACTCTTTTTCATCAAGAAATACACTATTTGAATCCATACACTTTGAAATATATGTTTTTGTAGCAATAGATATATTTTCAAATAATTCATCTGGAAGTTTTACTTCAAGCATTAAGTCAGTTATTTTTTCACAAGCAAATCTTTTTGCTAATTGATTAATATAGTTTTTTCTCTTCTCAATGCTCATGAATAAACCTTTATTGTTATATAAATCAATCTGTTATTAGATATGAATTCTTAATAAATAGGATAAGAACATCCTGAATTATTATGTTAAAAATAAATACAAGAAAAATATTGTATGCTCTACAATTAAACTTCGGGAATTAATAAGGGGTCTTCTTCGATACCATGTTCCGCTTTTGGATTATATTTATTACTAGTAATTATATTTGAATTATATAAAGGTCTATTATGAAAAGCATCAAATACACTTGCAACTTGCGGTGACATATGCTTTCCTAATTCTGTGAGAACAAAATCAGATTCATTAATTCTTACCAATCCATCCTGTTCAAATTCTTTTAAACTATTCATTTCTTTACTAAAGTAATCTTTAAAATCAATACTATAGTTATTGTTAATTGTATCATAATCAACTAAAAAATAAGTTCGAATTCGTTTAATAATATCGCGTCGTATTTTATCATCTGTTGTTAGTTTATATCCTCTATAAACAGGGAATTCCCCTTTATCTAAGGATTTTTTATATAAATTTTGTTCATAATAGTTTTGAAAGTAATAATCATCACCCAGAGACCCATGGGCTGAGCTCCCCACAGCAATGAAATTGATTGCTTCTCCAGTTTGAGTACCTAATGAATTATAATAGGCATTCCCATCATCCATCGCTTTAGATAGCGGATCACTGGGCTTAGCAAAACTTTCAAAACCAGCACGTTTATAGCCAGCTTGCATCAACGACTCTGTTGCTTCAACAAATATTGCTTTTCGTTCATAGAAATCTGGCATTGGGTTATTCCTCACCATACGGGTCATATATTTACGGACATCGGGTTTATAGTGAACATACATAGTCTGAATCTCATCTGGGCCAATATCCACAGTATGGCGTATAGTTTCAGCAATTTTCTCAGGAGTTTGCCTAGGTAATCCTATTAATAAATCAAAATTGATTACGGGAAATAGTTCCCGAATTTCTGGGGTTAACAACTTTGCAACCATTTCTGGCGGCTGTATCCTATTAATTTCTTCCTGCACATCATGATCAAAATCCTGCACACCAAATGAAAGTCTATTAACACCACATTCATGATAAAATCGTAAACGATCCAAATCAACTCTTCTAGGATCAATTTCAACAGTAAATGTTTTAACCTTATTAAAATCAATAAATGATCGCATTTTATTTAAAAGCACTTCAAATTCTTTTTCATGGTAGTATGTTGGAGACCCTCCACCCATATAAATTTCTTCAACTGATGGATTTAGCTTATTTTTTTCCATCAACTCAATCAATAGGTCAAGTTCCTTTAATAAATAATTATCCAAATAATCTTTCACTTTATTATAATCATTAGTGATTTCTTTACTACATAAACAAAAGTAACATAATTCTTCGCAAAAAGGTGTATGGACATAAAAAAGGCAAGATTTATCTTTATTATTTGGGATCCAATCTTTTAAGGCATCTCTATATTCTTTATCACCCGCTGAATAATCCCAATTTGCCTTTGTAGGGTATTCAGTATAATCATAAACTAGATTGTGATGGTATTTCTTTAAAAGATTAATATCGGTGAGTATTTCTTTATTCATAGTTCGATTGCCTCTATGGAGTTTGTTGATTAATTGTTAAAAAATATCTCTCTTGTTATAAAAAAAATTCTTACAAGTCTACAAAGAATGTATTTCCCCAACAAGATTTAAAGTCGCCTTCATCCAAGGCCCTAGATCTTTATAATGAGCGGTTGTAACAATATTGCTATCAACAACGGCTGGCTCATCAGTATATGTTGCGCCAGCATTATTAATATCATCTTTTATACTATAATATCCAGAAATATTTTTCCCATTTACAATATTTGCTGAAATTAGCAACTGCGCTGCATGACAAATACTTGCGATAACATTACCAGTAGAATGAAAATCAGATATAAATTTTAGTATTTCTTCGTCTTGTCTCATGTATTCCATAGATTTTGCACCCCCAGGTAAAATTAATAAAATGTAATCATTTACATTTAGATCGGGTATATCTTTTGTAGGGACGATTTTTGACCCTATTATACCATTTACCTGTTTACCTCCTCTAACAGCAACATCTACATCATATCCATCTTCTTGAACCCTATAAAACGGATAAATAAACTCGTGATCTTGTACAAGATTACCTGTTAAAATAAGTGCTTTCTTCATTATTTAAATCCCAATTTTACCTAAATTTAATTTGAAAATTTCAATTTTGTAAATAAATAAGATTCCTATCTCTATTTGTGACAATTCCCCTGTCCCCACCAATTCTAAAGTTTATACCATAGTATTTTCAAATAAATGCTTAGGTTTCCAGCCTAACTTAAAAAGTTTTTTTGCACCAAATGGAATTAGAGGAATTCTAATTCCTTTATCATCAAAACAAGGATCTACTACAAATGCGGCTTCTGCAATTCTTTCTGTGCCATTCTTGTGGTGCGAAGAAGTCATTAAAACTTTACCACCATGCCGCTCTACTATTTGGCAAATTTCATCACTGTCAGTGGCTACAAATACTTCATTCAAAGATTTAGCGAATTCACATCGTTTGAAAACATGAACAATCATAGGAAGCCCACAAATATCAGTCAATGCTTTCCTTGGGAGTCTGGAAGACTCTAAACGAGATGGTATAATAGCAACTATTCTAGTTTGATTCATTGATCTATTTGGTTCTGTCAAGAAGCAATTTTAAAAAATTATCAATTGAATTATATAATATTGCTGAATCGACATTATATGTAACAAATTTTATACCCAGATCCATAACAAATTTAGTTTTTTCGATAGATTGAGGCACAAATCCACCAGCACATTTTCTAGAAGAAGTACATTCATATCAGTCTTCAAATTATCAGTAGTATAATACCCAACTATCTTTTCCCCACAGAATAATCGGTCTCCATTCCTTAAAGCGAATAATTTTGGTGTCAATTGCTCTTTACCCGTATTTAGCACCTTATTGAAATAGAATTCATAATAATCGATGTTATCATGGTTTATTATTTTTTTATTAGAGCTATCTATCATTGAACTTGAGATACAAAATGCCCTCTTTAATATTTTATTTGGATTATTTTGAGATTCTAATCCCAGACTGCCATATTGACCAGGCTTATATTTCATTTTGTAGGCATCCGGGTAAACCCTTATTACCCGCGCTTCATTGCTACTATATATAATGTTAACGGAAGCGTTATAAATATTTTTGGATTTCCGCATTAAACTCAATCATAGTAGGGTATGTATACTCAGTCTCTTTTTGTAACTCGGTTTGTGAGCATAAGCCCGTTTCCAAACCGATAGTCTTGGCAGCACCACCCATCTTCCCCATTTCCATATCGGACACTGTATCACCTACGTATACTGATTGATCAGGCTTTACTTTCAAAGCGTAGCATGCTTTTAAAAAACCTTCTGGATTCGGTTTCCCCTTATTAACATCATCGCCTCCAATAATAATATCAATGAATTTGTTCAAACCCATTTTTTCTATAATCATGTTCGTATTTGAGTGGCGATCGGAAGTATAAATAGATATCAATAGTCCTTTCACCTTCAGTGATTTAAAACAACGCCTAACACCATTTAATAGTTGAATTTTAAAGTCACCTTTTTTCTGTTGCATAGTATCAATTTCTCCATATATCCGAGATACTTCAGAAATTGAAATCTCTCTGTTTACTTTAGTGAGAAACTCAATAGTATGATTAATGACGATATTTCTAGGATGATAACCAACAGGCCCATCGTTTTTTATTTTTCTGGAATTTGAATCTATTCCCATAGCCCAAAGAAACTGCCCTTCTAGAGAAGGTTCAAGGTTCAAATAATCAATTAGGTATTTAGCCCTAAGTTGACAGTTATAATGCCAGTATGCATGTACATCAATGATAATTCCATCCTTATCAAAACATAAGTGTTTTATTGAATTATTTACCAATACACTTATAAATAGTTAAGTAAATTTTGTAATAATATACTTTTTTTAATCATTTGGTGTAAAGATATACCTTTGATCCAATTGATAAGTTGTATGAGCCAATGAAACAATTGGCACACTATGTTTATGTTTATTATAACTGATAAATTCTTATTTATTTGAACATTCCGTTAAGAAAGATGATTTAAACCACTTGTATGTTTCTTCTAAACCTGATTCAATCTTTACTGAGGGGCGCCATCCCAAATTAAAAAGTTTTTTTGAATCAAGAATTTTTTTTGGCATACCATCAGGTTTTCCAAAATCGAAATCGATAGTACCGTCAAATCCTACGACTGACTTAATCTTTTCTGCAAGTTCAGAAATGGAGAAATTTATTTCAGTACCTATGTTTATAGGTAAATCATCATTATAATTCTTCATAAGAAAAAAACAAGCGTCCGCTAAATCGTAAACATAAATGAACTCTCTTCTAGGTTTACCAGTCCCCCACAGCTTAATTTTTTTTAGCCCATTATCTTTTGCATCATTCATTTTTCTTATAAGGGCAGCCACAACATGCGAATTTATTTCACTAAAATCATCCTCTGGACCAAAAATATTTGCTGGAATAGCAGAAATATAATTAATACCGTGTTCTTTTCGATAAGATTGGCATAATTCAATCCCTGCTAGTTTGGCCATGGCATATGCAGAATTGGTGGGCTCCATAGGCCCTTGCATAAGCATGTCAGGACGCATAGGTTGTTCAGAATACTTCGGATAAATGCATGAACTCGCTAGATATAAGAGCTTGTTTACTTGGTATTCCTTGGCGATACTGATTACATTACTGATAGTATACAAATTATCGATCATAAGGGTAGCTGGCATATCCTGATTAGCTTTTATTCCGCCAGTCTTTCCAGCAAATAGAAAAACATAGTTAGGGCGTGTTTCATCAAAATATTTTTTTAGCATCATATGATTAGTTAAATCAGGTTCAGGCTTCTCTAAATTGACAATTTTTCTATGATTTTTTTCTAGTAACAGTTTTATTAGCACTTTACCTTCCATTGTATTTTCACCAGCAATAAAAATTTTAGAATTATAATTCAATTATAATTCCTTTATATTAATAAAGGGCCTATTCTTATTTTCATCTTTATATTCTTTATCCTGATCGTAAAATATAATTTGACTACCACTTGATTCAAATTTGAATGGTACATGCAGTAGTTTAGAGAGCTTATTTTTCACATTAGATTGTTTTTCAATTGGTACATAAAAAAGCAAGAAGCCTCCACCGCCAGCACCAGAAAGTTTGCCCCCCAATGCACCTGCAGATAGAGCCATGGAATAAATTTTATCCACGCGCTCATTGGATACTATTCTACTTAAACTACGTTTTTTCTGCCAAGTTTCATTTAATAAATATCCAAATTCATCTAACTCACCTTTTTTTAATATTTCTATTGCATCATCAACCATATCTTGCATAAGTAATAATTGTTCACTCTTTTTTTGAATATCTTCCACATAACTTTTTGCTACTTTTTCAGCGGTTCGCATAATACCAGTGTAAAAAAGCATTAAATTATTTTCGAGCATACTTATGCGATCAGACAATATGGTAATGGGATTTACATTTATTTTTCCACTTTTCAAAAACTTAATATGGTTCAATCCGCCATAAGCAGCATTGATCTGATCCTGAGAGCCCACTACTTCTTTTATTATATTCTGCTCGATGTGAATACTTTTCATACCCAACTCATGTGATGAGATCATTTTCCCTTGATACGCATTAAGCGCATTGAGCAGTCCAACTGTAAAGGCTGAACTAGAACCTAAACCACTTCTTCCTGGTAGGTCACCATCATAGTGTATTTCCAAACCTTTATCAATGCCAAGATATTTCATGACTTCCCTTCCAGATGGATGCATAAGTTCATCTGCACTTTGACATGCTTCAATTTTTGAATAGACTAAGCGTAAATTATGAGGAAAAAACGGCGGTAGATACCGACATGTTATATAAATATATTTATCTATAGTAGTTGAAAGTACTTGTCCCCCATTTTTTAAATACCAATCGGGATAATCTGTACCTCCCCCAAAGAATGAAATACGATATGGTGTCCGAGATATAATCAATTATTTTTATGAATATTTTATTTAAATATTTGAAAAACTATTAGGCTTAATAATATTATAACCCTTAATCAATTCTAAAATACCACTGTCAATAGTATTTTCAGGAACCCAACCCAAAGTCTCAAGTTTTTCATTACTGACGATATAATCTCGTTTATCAGGGTCTTCACCTATTTCTGCGGAATTAATATACAAATCTGGAACATATTCTTTTATTTTTTCGGCGAGTTCACGTTTTGTAAAATTAGCAGTACTAAGCCCAACATTATAAGGTTCGCCTTTCATTTTATTATAATTATTTATTCCAAATATAAACGCCTTAGCAACATCTCTTACATGTATAAAATTCCGACGAAAATGTTCCTCAAAAAGAACTAAGGTTCTATCTTTTATTGCTTTATATACGAAATCATTTACCAGCAAATCCATTCTCATCCTAGGACTCATTCCAAAAACGGTCGCTAAACGAAAGGTTATCGCGTTTCCTCTATCTAGAAATTCAGCCTCGATTTCTACCTTCATCCTACCATAATCAGAAATTGGTCTAAGGAGAGATTCTTCAGTACAGAAACTATCCTTTTCACCTATACCATAACCACTATTTGTTGTGGGAAATATAACCAATTGATCGTTTGATATTGACTCTACAATATTCATTTGTGCTTTATAATTAACTAAATGGGTTAATGCTGGATTAAGCTTACATGCTGGTGCACCAACAATTGCTGCCAGTGGTATAACAATATCAGACTTTTTAATAAGTTTCTTTATAAGCTCAAAGTTACATATATCGCCTCTAATAAAATTAAATTTTTGATAATTGCAACAATCAAGTAAAGATGACTGATCGTATAATAAATTATCAACAACAGTGATATTATAACCATTATTAAGCAATGCAGGCACCATTATAGAGCCAAGATAACCTGCTCCTCCAGTAACTAAAATATTATCTTTCATTAAATTGTACTATTTATGGTTCCTTTCAATCCAAGATTCTTGATCAATAAACTCAATTATCAAATCTTCATATTTTTCATTAATAAATAAAAAATTTTTTAAACAACCACCCTGCTTGAATTTGAATAATCTATGCAAAACTTTTGATTTTTCATTGGACTCTGCATAGGCACTCATGAGATTCAGTAAATTTAATTTAGTAAAAGCTATTTTCAGCATTAACGCGAAAGATTCCGTCAACACAGTACCATGGTTATAATCCTTATCACCAATTACTACAGATATTTCAGCATAGCGGTGGACCCAATTAATGCCTGAAAGGGAGATTATACCAATATGTTTATCATTCCCCTTATCTATAATTGATAAAACAAGCTTTTCTTTATTATCTTTAAGTGATTTATAAAAATCTAGTTGAGTATCTTGCGAATTTGGCCAGTGTCTTTCAGTCAAGTACTTTGTAATCTCCTCATCACTAAACCATTCATACCAGCCGCCATATACATCATCCTCAATGGGGTGACGCAAATAAACATTTTTTCCTACAATATATGGATTAACCATAAAACTCAATTTAAATTAGATATGAAATTATTATTTTTTATTACTTAAAATATCAGTTACTACTAACATTATTAGTTTCAAGTTAATTAGTTCTATTATTTCATTATCACTAAAATTAATATCTAATTCTTCCTCCAGAGCAATTACAAAATTAATATGCTTAAGTGAGTCCCATGATTCAATTGTATCTGGTGATGATTCATCATCAATTTTTGAAACAGGTATTTCAAATACCGAGGACATTATGCTTTTTATTTGATTCTCCAGATTATCAATCATAAACAACCTTTATATAATCATATTTCTTTCGATTATATTTTTTTACATCCAAAATGTAGTTTCTAACTTTTTCTTTTTCATCTATCAATACAAAAGAGCAATTATCAAAAAAATCTCTCACCTGCTCATTTTTTGAAGTTTTTATGTATCTTGCTTTAAGGTTAGGTATCTTTCTCTTTTTTATTTTTTCAATAATGAAATCTAAAAATGCATACTCGATATTTCTCCCAATAACTCTACAACTCATTAATAAAGTATCAATTTCATACTTTTCTTTATTGGCATTTGAGGTAATTATACTCAAACCCGTTATTCCATAGTCCCCAAACTTATCAGAAACAGAAAAAGCAAAAACATCAGAACCATTATCTTCTATAAATTTTAGAATATCGCGTTCCGTATACCTTTTTGTGGTAAGATTAAATTGGTTTGTTTTCTGAGTCATTTGAGACATACGATCGATCATGGTATCATCATCTTCAAATATAGTTACTTTTAGTTTTAAGGATGAAAGATAGTCTTCAATATCACTGAATTCTTTTTTTATTGTTTCTCTTTTCAACTGCTCCTTATACAACTTCATCTTTTTTGAATCTTCATCAGTAAATGAAAAATTGAAAAATAGACCAAGATTCTGGCGAAGTAAACCTGGATAACAATGTAAATCCTTCGGAACTTGTAAAACTGTAATTTGTGGTAATTTCTTTTTTATTAAGTTTATTTCAAAAGATGAATCATCTATAAATACAAAGCTCTCCAAACCAATATTTAGCTCTTTTGCTATTTGACTCAGATTTGTGACTTTATTGGACCAGTTACTTTTATTAATGATAATATTCTCTTCCCTTAATTGCATATCTGGATGAGATTTTATTACTTCATTAACATCTTTAAAATTATTTTTGCTACATATACCAATCAATATACCTTTCTTATTTAAGGCCAATGCAATAGATTGAATTTCTTCAAAAATTGCTCCGTACTTTGTTCTAGATGACATTTCAATATTATCAAAACCATCTTCACCTAGGATACCCTTCCATAAAGTATTATCACAATCAAAAATTAGAGCCTTTTTTAATTTTCCATTAGCAGACATAATATAAGGGCTAACATACTCTGCATATGCTTTAAAAAAATCAATTTTGTACAATGCTTTAGAAGAATAATAATATCTAAAATCAAGACAATTATCAAGTCCAACATTAACAATTACTTTTTCTAGATCAACTAATCTAAAGTTTAAATCAATGCTATTATAAAGATATTTATTTAAATGGTCTGCTAATTTTTCAAAATTATTTTTTTTTAGGGTTGAATTAGAAAAAGAAATAGAAGTGAATTTATTCATTATCACTAGTGATGTGTTCCTAAGATTTTTTATTATAAAATCTATTTCAGATTTGGTGTTCTGAAGGATTTCGTCAAGATCATTTTTATTTTTTATTTCAGCCTTATATTGCAACCCATCTATAATATTACATAATTCCCAAAAAATAAAAACTGCATTCGAATCATAGTATTTCTTACTATCTTGCAATATATTATTATAGTCACCAATATTTACAATAGCATTAATACCCCTAGACCTAATTTTATATTCTAATATTTCTTTTATTTGATGAATAGTTATATTTGATAGTATGGCAATATTATAAGGACTTGACTTCAACTCTTCGCCAATTCGTTTATTAAGATTTAAGATTTCCGAGTATTTAAAATTCTTCACAACATTACTTGTCCACCATTTACCCTGATTGTTTCACCAGTTATATAATTTGACTTATTAGAAGCAAGAAAAGAGACTGCATTGGCTACATCATCAGCGGAAGCTAAAGTTCTTAAAGGTGTTTGTGCAGCGGAGAGAAGCCTTGCCTTTTCTGGGATATTAGCAATCAATGATGTATCAACCATCCCTGGAGAGACTAAATTAATCCTTACACCTTGAGGTGCAAGCTCAAATGCCGCGGCTTTTACAAATCCATTTAAAGCTGATTTAGAAACTATGTAAGGAAACCATTGCGCATTTGGTTTTTCTGTTGCCATTGTTGTAATTCCAATAAATTTTCCAAAATTTTGCTTTTTCCAAACTGATAAAAAAATATTTAATAAATTGAAAGATCCTTTAATATTTGCATCCAATTGAGCTTGGATATCAATCCATTCAATATTAGAAAATTTTATATTTGGAATTGAAGTTGCAGCACAATTAACTATAACAGAAATATTTCCAATATTACGAATTGACTCTTGTTTCATTTCTTGGACATCCAATAATGAAATAATATCACCTTGGACAATAATGGCTTTTCTACCAATCTTCTCTATTTGCATTTTAAGCTTATTTGCTCTTTTTTTATTCTTGAAATAATGAATAGCTATATTAAAACCATCCTTTGCTAATTGAATACACACAGCACTGCCAATACCTCCAGTACCACCAATAATCATTGCATTTTTTATAGGTTTAGTTTTTTTCTTTTTTAATTCTGGGATAGTACTTTCTATTAATTTTACTTTTGCTGTTCCAGTAGTGACTTTTTCTCTATTTTGGTTAAAAATATCTGTTTTTAAAATAATTGTCCTGGTCCGAGCTATTTTTTTTATGACCTCAGCCATTACCCGCAATTTATCACCAACACGAACGGGTAGTAAAAATTCGAGGTCTTGTCCATACCATAAAGCACCATCTCCAGGTAATTTTGTACCAATTATGGTAGAAATAAATGATGCTCCAAGCATACCATGGGCTACTGGTTTTTTAAAAGTAGTTTCTGATGCATATTTTTCATCCACATGCAGTTTATTATTATCACCTGTTAATTCCACAAACTTATTAATATCAGTTTGAGTAATAGTGTGCACTAACTCTGCCTTATCACCTATTGATATAGTATCGTACTTTTTTATTTTGAACTCCAATTTCTTGGATCAAGCCAGTATTTATTGAATTTAAACCTTAACGAATCAATAATGGCAATATCCTTTTTACTATATAAATCAAGATCTAGCAAATGCTCAATATGTTTTTTTGTATCTACCCCAATCAGGAAATAATCGATGTAATCATTTAAATTAACAAAGGAGATAGCAAAACGAACTGGATCTAACTGATGTTTATTTAATTTTGAATGATATTTTTTTTGAATAGAGATTAGTTCTTTAGGAGAACTTTGTATCAAACTATTTTTTGATGCTAACAAGCCTTGTAGAAGAACAGAGCGGGCAAAACATTTATTACTAGTGATATTTAAATCTTCAAAACGTCTATCAATTACATTAAAAGGGAATTGGTATGCTAAATCAAAATAACATGACCTTTGTAATTTTTTAATTTCGCTAGTTTCATATACTGATATACCAAGTGTTGATACTGGATTTTCCACTAAAAGATTTTCAAAAAATTTTGATTCTGTAGACAATAAGTTGGAATCTAAAGGATCATGAAAAAAAAGTATATTAATTGGGCATCGTAGATTTTCCAAAGATGATTTAAGGTAATTGTTAATACAAATCTGAAAATTCGATGTCTTTTTCAAAGAAGGTATTTTAGTCAACACTATCACATCATCCTGAATACCGTTAGCAACAATAAATTCGCCCAACAATTTTTCTGATGAACCATAACCTGGCGCAGTATCGAACCTTCTGACGCCTTTTTCCCATGCAAATTCAAGAATTTTAAAAGCATCTTGCTTCGCTGGTTTACCAAAAATATTAGCTATACCATAATTCATACCTAATTGGGCTGTTCCCAGGACTATTTTTTTTTGAATTTCTGATTGTTTCATAATCAATTAGATTTAAAGAAATTTATAATATCTTCAACGACTTTCTCTACTTCTTCGTCTTTTAAAGATGGATAAAGCGGAATAGATATAGCTCTTTCATAATAATTTTCCGAAATAGGGAAATCTCCGTGTTTATACCCGAAATTTTTTTTATAATAATCCAAATAATGTACTGGAATATAATGTACCATAGGTAGATAATCCTTACTCTGAAGATAGTTAAACAGATCATAGCGATCATATCGAGAATTATCCTTAACCTGAAGGACATAAATATGAAAATTACTGTCAACATTTTCTGCTTCGTAGGGTAAAATCAATTCATCTATATTAGAAAAATGATTATTATAATATTTAACAATTTGGTTACGCCTAAACTTGTTTTTTTCGATTTTTTTTAACTGACTGAGACCTAGAGCAGCCTGAAAATCTGTAATACGATAGTTAAAACCCAATAATTCCATATCGTATATCCATGAACCAATTCGTTTTTTTTCACTAAACATTTCCTCACGACGATCAATACCGTGTTTACGCATCAAATGAATCTTCTCATATAGATTTAGATCATTTGTAAGTATTGCTCCTCCCTCACCAGTGGTAATATGTTTTACAGGGTGAAAACTATAAGTGCAAAGATCAACATGCATACAATCACCGCAAGCATATTTTTTATCTAAATGAGAATAGTTAGATCCTATAGAATGTGAACCGTCTTCTATAATTCTTAGACCATGCTTTTTTGCAATTTCTTTAATTTCTGGCAAATTTGATGGATGACCTCGAAAATCTACTGGCATAATTGCTTTTGTATTTTCATTGATCTTTGATTCAATTAGGCTAGGATCAATATTTAAAGTGTCTTTATCAATATCTACAAATTGGACTTTTGCACCTTGATATAATGCAGAATTAGGTGTGGCACAAAAGGTCAAAGGAGTAGTGATAACTTCATCTCCTGGTCCAATATCTAAAGCTGCTACCGACATGTGTAAAGCCGCTGTACCGCTAGAAACCGCTACTCCATACTTTGCACCAGTATAATCCGCTATTGCTTGACCAAATTTTTCAACGATGAATCCTTGCGTGATTGGGCCATCTTTTAAAACATTTAATACTGATTGAATATCTTCATCATCTATATTATGTAAACCATAAGGAATTTTCTTTTTTTTAAGAATCATATATTTAACTCTTGAAGGTTTTTATAATCAGATGATTCAACATATTTTTGCAATTCTTCTATACTCATCCATTTCTCATTATTATTACTAGAGTATACAAAATCATCATGTACCTTAATTCCATTCTTAATTCTACCAGGATCTAAATACCATTTATTTAAAGTTGGTAGAATCTTATAATACCACTCATATTCATAAGTACACATTGCATCTTCTTCATTAATCATTACTTCATGAATTTTTTCCCCTGGTCTTATTCCAATAATTTTTTGCTGTGCATTGGGACAAATTGCTTTTGCGATGTCCTTTATATTCATTGATGGTATTTTATGAACATATATCTCACCGCCCAAAGCATCATCTATAGCATGCCAAACTAATTTTACACCTTCCTCAATAGTAATCATAAAACGAGTCATTCGCTCATCAGTAATAGGCAATATACCTGATTTCCCTTTTTCTTGGAAAAAAGGTATTACCGAACCACGACTTCCCATAACATTACCATACCTGACAACTGAAAAAGATGCATTCAAATTCGATCGATTTAAATTTGCTGCAACAAATAGTTTGTCAGAAGCTAACTTAGTAGCTCCATATAAATTTATAGGATTACAAGCCTTATCTGTACTAAGCGCAACAATCTTTTCTACACCATATTCAGCTGCTGCATCAATTACATTCATTGCACCATTAACATTAGTTTTGATACACTCGAAAGGATTATACTCTGCTGTAGGTACTATTTTAGTCGCTGCAGCATGTACAATACAATCAACTCCTTTTACTACACTATTTAATCTTTGCTTATCACGAACATCTCCTATAACATAATCGATTTTTCCATTTGGATCAAATTCCTGAAATTTTTCTTCCATATTCCATTGTTTCATCTCATCTCTTGAAAAAATTATTATCTTTTTCGTATTATATTTTTCTAATGTCATTTTAGTAAATTTTTTACCAAATGATCCTGTCCCCCCAGTTATCAAAATAATTTTATTATCTAACATATAATATATTTGTTCCTTATCACTAATCTGAATTAATTAAAACAATTATTTTCAATTATTGATGACTTTAATAATTAGAAAATTATGTTACTTTTTCCAAGGAATTAACTCAATCAAATTTTTTTGTATATTGAATTTTATTTCTTTCATTTTTTCTTTTTCTTTTTCTTCACTATTATTAAAATATTCCAGAATAAAACCGATTGCTAATCCAAAAAAAATACCTATAAATCCAGCCATAATAACCATATTTCTTTTTTTAGGCTTAGTATAAAATAGTGGTGTTTCTGGAGGGTCAATTACTATTACATAATCAGATTCTTTTACTTCTTCGATTTTGATTGTCTCTAATTGTTGCTTTAAAGTTGTGAAAACACCAGTTAAAACTGCCACTTCCCTAGTCAACCTTTGTTGCTCTAGTTGCAGAGAAGGAGAATTTTCTATTCGACGATTACGAACACGAAAAGCTCTTAATGCTTCTTCAGTAGCCTGTAATTCTTTCTCTGTATCAATAATGCGTTCTTCAACAAATTGGCGACCTTCACTAGTTTTGGCCTTATTGTATTTTCTTTGATGGGTATCCAATTCTTCAATTAATGCTGATGTTAAATCAGATGCAAATTTAGGCTCAGATGCGCTTAGAGTTATGGTATAGATCCCAGTCTGAAAATCTTCTGAAACCTTAATAATATCTAACAAACTATTAATAGCATAGATTTCCAATGTGTCTAAACCCGAAATAGTTTGATTAAGACCTCCAGTAAGAATCTCTAATAAGGTTCTATTAGAACCAAATTCATTGGTGTCAAATTTTCGTTCGAGCATGGCTCTGGCTAATATCCTGCTTTTAATTATTTCTGGATATACCCATTTTTGTTCTGATTGGCCAAAGGGTAAACTAATACCGAATTGAGCCGCTAAACCCTGCGCCTGGGAAGCGCTACTTCCTCCTGATGAAGATGTAATTTTTGCGGATGACTGATAGACAGGAATAGCAAAATATTGTACATATATAATAGTAATAGTACAAAATATCGTTGGTATAATTAAGACAACTTTAATCTGGCGTGCTATAACTAGTAGAATATCAACAATGGAAATCGATTCTTCATCTTGGAAATATGGATTTGGTATAATTGAGCTTTGTGATGATTTATCAGACATTGGCTTCTCTTAATAACTGATTATTAAGTTTTATAGGGATTAATCTACAAATTAAACTTTTTATAATTTTACCAATATTAAAAAAAAGACTAATGCATTTAGATATCTGTATTGCATATAAAGAATTATAAACTTTCTAATATTCAAACCAAATAACTTATATGAGTAATAATAATTAATCTTTATCTGTTTTTTTTGATTTCAATCTATTCTTAAAACATCCAATATTCTATTTTGAATATTCTTTCCAATATATGGGTGCATGGGTATAGAAAAAATTCGATTAGAAATTCTTTCAGCAACTGGAAATTCACCTTTTATATAACCTAGACTCTTAAATACTTTCTGAAGATGTAAAGGAATGCGATAATAGACCATAGCTGGTATATTTTTCTTTTTTAGTTTTTTTATTATACGATTCCTATGCCCATTTGTTTCAGCTAAGATGGAATATTGAGCCCATGACGAAATATATTCACTCGAAATAAAAGGAGATTTGAAATTTGTATCTAAATTGTCTGTATAATATGATGCAATCTGATTTCTCTTTTTTAATTCAACATCAAAAATAGCCAGTTTTTCTAATAAAATTGCAGCTTGCAAAGTATCTAAGCGTCCATTAATACCTATGTAGATATTATCATATTTATCTTTCCCAGCACCGTGTATACGGATAGACTTCATCTTTTTGGAAAGTTGATCATCATTCGTAAAAATTGCACCACCATCACCATAGCAGCCTAGAGGCTTAGAAGGAAAAAAAGATGTTGCAGCCGCATGCCCAAATGCACCTGCTTTAATCCCATTTATGGATCCGCCAAATCCTTGAGCTGCATCTTCCAGAACAAAAAGATTATTATCTTTCGCAAATTTTTCAATTAAGGAATAATTAGCTGGTAATCCAAAAAGATCTACAGGTATTATGCCTTTGGGTTTCAAATTTTTATGCAAAGCAATATTGTATGCATTTTGTAAACCATCTGGGTTTATATTAAATGTATCTGGATAAATATCACAGAAAACAGGTGTTGCACCGAGTAGACTAATGACTTCCGCTGTTGCAATATAAGTAAAAGGTGTAGTAATAACGGCATCACCTTTACCAATACCTTGAGCCATAAGTGGTATTAGTAAAGCATCTGTACCAGAAGAACATGATATGCAGTGTTTAACCCCTACATATTCAGCTAGTTTTATTTCCAATTCATTTATTTCTGGTCCCATAATATATCTGCCATGATTAAAGACATCCTTGATGCGCGCTTCGACCTTTTTTTCTATAATTGCGTACTGTGCTGCTAAATCAATAAACTGCATAATTTCTAATGGATAATAGTTTACATATTGTGACTATTGATTTCTTGGTTATCAAATTCAGGTTCATATTTAAATCTCAGTTTATATTATAAAGATACTTAATGAAAAACATTTCAATAATTTTTCTTACCATTTTATGAAATTAGAAATATTCTTATACGATGCCCAGAAACAGCTCCGCCTCCTGGATCCCATTATCATTCCCAGTAAGAAAAAAATCATGTTGATTAGAAAAAAATTGCCGAATACACTAATTCAGCATAGATTATTTTCTCAATGAGATCTCTTCACCCCATATTAACAGAGCATGGTTCATGTTTAACTGAATCCATAACTTCTGTAGTTCGTCTTCGGTTAGCACTAAGGGTCTAATTTTGCGCGAAATTTCTAGACCTCTTTCAGTTGCAATACGATCGAGTTCTGTTTTATTTATATTTCCTACTAGAACTATATCAATCAGACCAGAATCAATACCTCGGGCATAATCACCAATCAAATAAGAGGTTTTAACATCTCCAAGTTTTTTTACAAGTTTATCAATTATTTGATCAATACCCATATACTTTTTTACTAAGCTACTAATATCGCTGAATAATGGATGATGAATATTAGCTCGATATTCAATGGTCCTACCTGCATTTTCGTATGTAAGAAATTTTGCATCTGATAAACGGTTTAGTTCTATACGAATACTATTTGTAGATTCATTAAACTCCTTGGCTAACTCTCGAAGATAAGCCCTGGTTCCCGGATTCATAAAAAACTTCATTAAAAGTTTTAAACGAGTCTTTGATGTAATTAAACTGTCTAACATTTTATGATACATTTAGTATAATAAATTTACTCTAAATATGTACAATAAGAGTATTTTATTTAAAAACTATTACAGTAAGTGAGTTAGATTTTTTTATAGATAGTTTATAATAATTTAAATAAACAGTGATTTGTAAATAAGTTAGAAATCATAAAATATATTTTATAATGAAATGAAAAAAATGATTAAAATCTATAACTCCATAATACTATAGATTTCTCTTCCTCCCAATCGTTTTTTACCATCAAGTTCAGTTAGTATAATTAGAAAAGCTAAAGCTTCAACCTTACCCCCTAATTTAGATACTAAATTATTGGCAGCACTGGCAGTCCCGCCAGTTGCTAACAAATCATCCATAATTAATACTTTACTCTCTTTCTGTATTGCATCCAAATGTATTTCAAGTGAATCCGTACCATATTCTAAATCATATGTTTCAGATACTTTTTCTGCAGGAAGTTTTCCTGGTTTTCTAGCAAGTGCCAAACTGCAATTTAGTTTCAAAGCCAAGGGCGCTGCAAAAATGAAACCCCTACTTTCTATACCCACCACAATATCAATACCTTTATTTTTATACTGCTTGTAAAATATCTCAATACATTCATTAAATATTTCAGGAGCCATAAGGAGTGTGGATATATCCTTAAATTGAATTCCAGGGTTGGGGAAATCAGGAATATTTCTAATACTATTTTTTATATGTTCTAAATCCATTTATATTAATTTCCATAATGTATTATTTTAGAGCCAGGATTACATTTTCCAAAAGTTTTTTTACTTTACCCACATTTTCTGACATTACAGCATAGATCATTTCCATAGTAACATCTTCCTCGCTTTCATGCCAACAATCATAATCAGTACTCATAGCAATAGCCTGATACTCTAATTGTAACTCACGAGCTAAGATTACTTCTGGAACCGTAGACATATTTATGACATCACAACCCCATGAACGAAACATTTTACTTTCTGCTTTGGTACTAAATCTTGGGCCTTCAATAGTAACTAAAGTTCCACTATCATGGTAAGCAAAACCTAATTCAATACAAGATGCTACTAGACTGGATCGCATTTTAAAACTAAAAGGATCAGACATCGAAATATGTTTCACATCTGAACCATCAAAAAATGTATTCATACGTTTTGAGGTAAAATCTATAAATTGATCAGGAAAAACAAAATGTCCCGGCTCTATACGTTTTCTTAGGGAACCACATGCAGTTACAGCTAAGATATGTGTACATCCTTCCTGCTTCAATGCATAAATATTTGCTCTATAATTGATATTTGTAGGGTTAATAGTGTGCCCCAAACCATGTCTAGATAGGATCACCGCAGGAGAATCCGAAATATTACCAATAATCAAATCTGAGCTGGGACTCCCATAAGGAGTAATGGAACTTTTTGATGAATAATCACTGATAAATGCAGGATCTTCCATACCTGAACCACCAATGATTCCAATCTTGATTTTATTTCTCATTTCGCTGTCTTTTCAATGATCTATCATAAGGATAATTAGCAACACCTTTGTCCGTGATTATACCAGTAATTAGTCCTGCAGGTGTTATATCAAAAGCTGGTGTTGAAACTTCAATATTTTCAATGGTCAATTGCACACCTTTAAGATTAATTACTTCATCGGGGGAACGTTCTTCAACAGGAATTCCACTTCCTGTCGGGGTATCATAATCAACGGTGGAAAGTGGTGCAGCTACATAAAAAGGAATATTATGGTGCTTAGCCAAAACAGCGAGACTATATGTACCAATTTTATTTGCAGTATCACCATTGGCAGCAATGCGGTCAGCACCTACAAATACGCCGTTTATTTGAATATTTTTCATGGTTTGCGCTGCCATACTATCAGTCATAAGAGTAAAAGGAGTATTAGTTCGCTTTAATTCCCAGCAATTAAGGCGTGCTCCCTGTAACAATGGCCTAGTTTCACAAACATGTACTTTCAAATCCCTTTTCTGGGCATGAGCATATTGAATTACTCCTAAAGCCGTACCGATACCGCTAGTGGCCAAACCACCAGTATTACAAATTGTTATTACATTTGCATTTTGAGGAATAAGACCTGCACCATTCAAAGCCAATTTATGACACCTAGCAATATCGTCTTCTCTAATATCATGCGCCAATTTCAATAAGTCTATCTTCAGCTTGTCTAAACTTCCTGAAAAAGATTTTGCTTTTTCTTTCATCTGATTCACTCCCCACAAGAGGTTAACCGCAGTGGGCCTTGTAGCGCCAATTTCATCTGCTTTTAATAAAAACTCATCTAGAAAATCAGTTAATTCATCAGCTTGAATCTTATTTGCGGCCAAAACACATGCGTACGCTCCTGCAACACCAATTGCAGGAGCACCCCTAATACACAGTCTGTAAATGGCATCACATACCACTTGATATTCATCTGTTTCAATATATACTTGTTCAAAAGGTAGTTTGGTCTGGTCAATCAATTTAACTTGATTGCCAATCCATTTTATGGTAGGTGTTAAGGGTATAAGCGTATTCATCTTTACTTAAATTTATAAAAAAATATTTCTCAGAATTAATTAAAAAAAAAATTGATGGATAAAAATTAGAGTTATAATATTATTTTATGAAAAATCTATGGAATAAAGAAAAAGCCAAAAAATTTAGTAAAGATGATTTAAGTATGCGCGTTTATTCATCTAGACTTTTAGGTCAAAACCCTGAATTGGTCTTACACGGTGGAGGAAACACTTCTGTAAAAGGTATTTTTACAAATATTTTTGGCCAACCTATTGAAACATTATTTATAAAAGGAAGCGGTTGGGATCTTATAAACATTGAAAAAGAAGGGTTCGCCCCAGTTCAATTAAAATATTTATTAAAACTGGCAAATCTTGCCAAGTTGAGTGATACAGAAATGGTTAGAGAACAACGTCTTGCAACTCTAGAACCAAATGCTCCAAATCCATCAGTTGAGGCAATTTTACACGCATTAATACCTTTCAAATATGTTGATCATACTCATGCGGATGCCATACTTACTATTACTAATACTCCAAATGGAATTCGAAAAATAAAAGATATCTATGGATCAGAAATATTAATTGTTCCTTATGTAATGCCAGGATTTATACTCGCAAAAAAGATTGCACATATGACTCGAGATATAGATTGGGGACAATTAAGAGGGATGATTCTAATGAATCATGGAGTTTTTAGTTTTGGTGATAACGCAAAGGAAAGCTATGACAGAATGATTGATATAGCAAATATAGCAGAAAGGTATTTGAAAAAGAAAAAAGTATGGAAAAAATATTTAAAATCACACTCAAAACCAAGTTTAATAAAATTATCAAAAATCAGAAAACTTGCATCTAAATTGGCAGGCTCTTCTATTATTTGCAAATTAAATAATTCACCTGAAGCCATTGGTTTTTCCAACCATCCAAAATCTGCATCTTTAAGCCTAAGCGGAACACTTACTCCTGATCATGTGATAAGAACAAAACCATTTGCTTGGATAATTGGAAAAAACCTTGAGGCTTCTATTGAAAATTTTGCTAATAAGTATAAAAAATATTTTGAGAATAATAAAACTACTGGTTTAACAATGCTTGATATTGGACCCAAATGGGCACTGTGGCCAGGAAATGGAATAGTTTGCTTTGGCAGATCAAATACAGAAACAAATATAATAAGAGATATTAATAACCATACATTTCGTGCAATGCAAATATCTGAAGCTCTTCACAAATGGAAACCTTTGCCAATTAGTAAACTTTTTGAAGTTGAATATTGGGAATTAGAACAAGCTAAATTAAAAAAAGGAAATAGTTCACTTCCATTCCAGGGTCAAATTGCTATTGTAACTGGGGCCGCCAGCGGCATTGGGAAAGCTTGTACAGAAATAATGTTAAAAAGGGGATGTTTAGTAATTGGTTTAGATAAAAATCAAAATATTGTACGATTATTCCATAAAAATAACAATTACCAAGGATATAAATGTGATTTAACCAAATCCAGGCAGGTAAAAAAAATAATTGAAGAAGTAATATTGAATTTTGGTGGTATAGACATATTAGTTAGTAATGCAGGAATTTTTCCTAATTCAACTCCGCTGGAATCTATATCAGATAAAAAATGGCGAAAGGAAATAGATATCAACCTCACCACCCATCATTATTTATTAAGGGAATGTATCCCTTATTTAAAAAATGGTATAGAAAGTTCTATTGTTTTTATAGGTACTAGAAATGTAGGTGCACCAGGACCTGGTGCTGGTACCTATACAATTGCAAAATCTGGATTAACCCAATTAGCGCGTCTTGCTGCAATAGAACTTGCACCATATCAAATTCGAGTAAATATTATCCATCCAGACTGCGTTTATGATACTTCAGTATGGACCAAAAAGATACTAAGAGATAGAGCAAAGCAATATGGAATTAGTGTGGAAAACTACAAATCACGTAATTTGTTAAAAAAATCGGTTCATTCTATGGATGTAGCAGAAGTTGTAAGTTTTTTAGCTAGTAAAGAAGCAGCAAAAACAACTGGAGCTCAAGTACCTGTCGATGGTGGGAATGACCGTATTATATAAATAATCATAACGAATACATTGGGCTTGAATTAAAGTATTAACTACCTTAATAATACTATTTCCCTATTCTGCCTAAAATTTCCTGCTTTCATTGTATAATAATATAATCCGCCTGCTACTAATGAATCATCATCACTGTATCCATTCCAACTGATTGATTTATACCCTATATTTTGTAAACGATTAACTAGTTCCTTTACCTGCTTACCCATTACATCATAGATGGTAATATTGACTAATTGATTTTTAGGAACTCCATAATAAAAGGTTTTTCTTGAATTAAATGGATTAGGATACGGAATTGATAATAAGTATTTGATAGAATTTGGAGAGTCATTTATCATTAATGATGAAGTCAAGGTTCAGGATGCAACATTGTTTAATATTTGACCTTTATTCCATCTATGTTTTTCAATTAAAACAGTTGTTTCGTCCTCGACGAAATTGTCTTTAAATAAAAAAGTCAATGTCGCAAATGAATCAAAATTAGGATTAGGTATAATATCAATAGCACCAGCTAATAATAATTTTTCATTATAATAGAGTGATACTATAAGAAGTATAATAATAAGACATAGGGAATTTTAACTTTTGATCATAGAATAAATGCCAGTTATATACTCGCCAATAGCTAAAGCACTGGTTGCTGCAGGTGATGGAGCATTGATCACATGGATCATTGTATTACTATCATTAACCACAAAATCATCTATAAGGTTTCCATTTTTATCTAAAGCCTGTGCCCTAACACCAGATGGGCTAGGTAAAATATCATCGGACTTAATATCGGGAACCAGTTTTTGCAATTCTTTTACAAATGAGAATTTAAAATTTGATCGATAATATTCAAATAAAGCAGTTGACCAATATTTTCTAGCCATACGCCAGAAACCTATATATGATAAGTAATCCCATATTTCTTTAGCATTAAAATCGTATTTGTTATAACCTTCGCGAGCCCAAGCCAATACAGCATTAGGTCCTGCTTCAATATCTCCAGCAATAGTCCGAGTGAAATGCACACCTAAGAATGGATAGAGTGGATTCGGGACAGGGTATATGAGATTTTTCACCAAGTGACTTGCCTTATTTTTAAGCATAAAATATTCTCCTCGAAATGGTATAATACGCAACTGGCGTTTAATGCCCGCAAGTTCTGAAATTTGATCTGAATACAAACCGGCGCAGTTGATTAAAAATTGAGTTTTGTAATTACCAGTTTTAGTAAAAACGTTAATGCCATCTTTCCTTTCTTCAATATTTTGGACTGCAACACCTGTTACTATTTCACCTTTTTCCATAATAATTAAAGATAATTTTTGACAAACCTTAAGATAGTCAATAATGCCTGTTTCTGGACAGTAAATAGCTTTAAGTCCTGTAGCATATGGTTCATGCTCCTTTAATTCTGTTTCCGAAAGCATTTTAAGACCTCTAATACCATTGTCTTGTCCACGCTTCATCAGCATACTTAGTGTGCTTATTTCTTTTTGGTCTGTTGCGATAATAATCTTACCACACATGTCATATGAAATAGAAAAATAATCACAAAATTGCAATAAAAGATCTATTCCCCTCCTACAAGTTTTCGCCTTTAAAGATCCAGGTTTATAGTAAATCCCTGAGTGAATCACTCCACTATTATGGCCAGTTTGGTGTTGTCCCAGACGCTGTTCTTTTTCAAAAATGATTATTTTTAAAGATGGGTTTAGTTTAAGCAAGGCATGGCCTGTGGCAAGGCCCACAATACCACCACCAATAATGACAACGTCAAACATAATAAACCAGATTAGTTAAAAAATGATATTATTTGACTGCAGCTACAACAACTAGGATTTGAGCAAAATCTGCCAAAATTGAAGATAATTCTTTAGCAAACTCAGTGGTATCAAAAGGTTCTTTTTCTTTTTCTTTTCCAATTGTTATAATTGAGCCATCTAAAACTTTTGGATTGGATAACCAACGATTATAATGCCTGGAATCACCATCAGGGAAGGTAATCCAAATTTCTTTTTTCTCCGCATCTACAGTATAACCGCCTGCCATCCTTATATAATCATTAACTTTCTTCCCAGGTACATACTTGTAAATTCCAGGAGAAACTACTTCACCAAGTATTTGAGTCATATCAGGTTTAAGAGCGACAAAAATCTCATCATTACTTTGAACATTTACGTCCATATCTGAATTAGGTTTTGCTATGATTTCATCGAGGGAAATGCGAATGATTTGTCCATTCCGTGTTAAGGTGGAAGCAGCAGCATAAGCTTTTGGACGTAAGCCACCAGCTCGATTTATAATATTAGTGATGGTCTCATCCGGGTGTTTAATAGCATATACACCTGGAAAATAAACCGCGCCCATAACTACAACTTTTCTCTGCATACGAAAATAAGGGTCTGGACGGATAGAAACATGATCATATGGTTTAAGATTAAATTCGGTTCTTTCTATAGATACACCATCAGAATCAGATTCAAAACTATAATTAATATCTTTTATTGAATAATCATTAAACATTTCCAATTCAATTACTTCTGCGTAAACTGATTCATCAACTTTTTTGGGATCTATACGAGCAATTTCTATTTTATAAAGGAAAACATTTTCAGATACTCCTCCAGCTTCTAATATCAGATCTTTGATAGTCATGCCATTCTTTAGCGTATATGATCCAGGATTGCGAATAACACCATCAATATTTACATTGTAAATAGAATTGAATACAGCCTTTGAATAAACTCTAATTTCATCACCAGATTGAAGAGTAAAGTTATGTTTACTGTTTTTTTTACTTATAACATTTCCAATATGAAAAGGAATAATATCTTTATTTATTCGGTTTGGATCATAACGTATCAAATCAGCACGATGCTTAAAAGTCTTTGCTTTAAAATCTTTATCGATAATACCACCAGCTGCAAATAACAGATCATAAACATTCATATTATCTAGTAATTGGTATTTACCAGGATTTTTCACATGACCGTTAATCGTAACAAATGCTTTGGAGGTTATTTCATTAATACTATAGATACGTATACGGTCCATTGCATGAAGTTCAATATCATTTTCATTATCTTTATCTAGAACTTTTTTGAGGCTCAGTGTAATCAATTCTTCATTAAGATCTGGACCAATTCTTATTACATCGAATTGATCTAGAAATGCATCTCCTAAAATTCCATCTGCCTTGGAGATCAATTCACTTATTCTGAGGGAATCTCCTAAATCATAGCTTCCTGGTCTCGTAACAGCACCTTGAATTTCCACTACATTTTTGCGTTGATTTTGAATAGAAAATACCTGGATATGGTCACCATCTTGCAAGGGAAATTTTTTTCCCATTTCTAGAATCTCTTCTAAGTTTACATCATTGACCACACGTTCCATACCTAATTCAGCTCTTTTATCAAAGGATACGATACGGTCAATTTGAGCTCGATCCAGATAAGCTGTTATTTTAAGCTCACCTGCCATAGTTATTAAATCTATAATGTTTTCATCAGACTTTAGTTCGTAGATCCCAGGACGATTCACTTCTCCTTCAATCATCACTGTTTTTAAACGCCTAGGAATAAATATAACATCGTCAAGCTGAAGTTTCTGATCTTTGGGCTTTTTCCCGCTAAGTAAATAATCATAAAAATCAATTTTAGTGATTTCGTTACCGCCACGAATTAAACGAATATCACGGAGTGAACCCATAGTGGTTGGTCCATTAAAATAATACAGTGATGAAAACAAAGTTGCCGAAGGACTTACAGTATAGGCTCCAGGCTGAGAGACTTCCCCTAAGACCTGGATTCGAAGAGGACGTAGGTTTCCTAAACTAACATCTAGAAATGTTGTAGGTTTGCGACCTTGCGGATTCAAACTAGCATAAGACTGAGACAAAACCTTAAATAATTTAGATTCTAGAAGATTCAAGTTTAATCCATTGACAAAGACTTGACCAATCTCAGGAATAAATACAAATCCTTCCCTATTAACTTTAAGTACCTGACGAAATTGAGTCTCCCCCCAAAGCATTACGATTATTTCATCACCAGGGCCTATAAGGTAATCAGGATCCACAATTCCTATTGAAGTAGCTTGGAATATAGCTGGGTCACGACTAAAAATATCATAACCAAAATAGCTTACAGGATTTTTTTTCACATTCGTTACATCTTTAAATAACAAACTTTTTGGATCTGGATCGTCCATCGTTTCAATGAGATTATTTTGTTCGACCAAATTACTTTTCCCTAATTCTGGAACATTTACAGAATTATCTATTTCACTTGGAGTATCACCAATTGACAGCTTTTTTCCTTTTTCTTTTTGCAATACTTCTTCAATTTGATTATCTGAATAACCATGCGATTTTGCAGTAGCTTTAGCTTGATCAACTGACATACCAGAAGTCCTTAACATTTTCTTGGCTTGGTTAATCTGATCATCACTCTGTCCCAAAAGTAGACCCATCATAATTATAATTAGTAAATTATTTTTCATATTTTTTCCTTTTAATCTAAATATTTCTAAAAAGCGCCCAGATAACCACCAGGGTTATCATCAAAATAATGACCCTCCACTGGATTATAGGAATACATTGCAAGCCAAGCTTTTTTTTGTTCTTCCACGCTATAATTCGTATTTATACCATTTGCGAGCTCCTGTCCTATAGGACTACTATCATAGATACATATAATAATATTAGAAAATTCCTTATGTGAATCAGTTAATTTTTTGCAAAGAAGTTCTAGACTTGCGACACTCGGATTATTATTAACAGTAACATAAATTTTCCCTTGTTCAAAAGAGCTAGAAAGACGATCAATTCGAACCACTTTATAATCTGGTAATACTGGAATAGTAATATTTGATTTTGTTTTTTGCTTGATAACTTTAATTGAGTCAACTCGGCTATTTTTAAATTTTATTCCTGCTGGTATTGATTCTTCCTGCGTTTTTTTCTTTCGAATATTTTTTTCATTTATCAAAAAATAATTATCCTTTTTTTCAACATTTTTTTTCAATCTAGTTTTTTGAAAGCTAATCGAAAAAAATATTGTTAAAAAAATACTTAGAGCAACTAAACTAAATGATTTTACATTGGAAGAAAGAAATGAAGTAATTTTTTGATTTTTCAAATTTTCTTCGATTTTATATTTATTATCTAATTCGGAACGTTTTTTTTCGGCTTCAGTTAAATCTCGAGTACCTAATGAGTGAAAAATCCTTTTATCCTTTTTACCAGTATCCTGGTTATAAACATAAGTCTGATAATAATAATAACCATCGCGACCTTTTTTATAAATACTGCTCATATTAGTTATGCATAATGTATGCTTTTAAGGAATTAAGCTACTTACCTCGGTGTCCTAATTTACATAAACCTATAATAATGTCAACTACCATATAACTACCTATTTATAGCTATATATTTAGCATATTGAACTGACTAATATATTATTTGTTCCATTTTTTAACTTTTTAATTAAATTAATAATTAGTATGACATACAATTAATAATTAATTATCTTATTTCTGTTCGGAAAATAAAATAATAAACAAGCTATAAGTTTGAGTTGATTGATTTGTTAAATTCTATTTTTGGTTTGATATTTTTTACAACTACCGCTTCACTACCATTTAGAATTTATATAATAAAAAGCATAAAATTTGGTTTCCCATTAAAATTCATGAATAAAAATTTTAATCATTTGATAAATAAGTACCTTCACCATCCATATTATCATTTTTCCATTGACTTTCATATTTATCACCATTTGAATAGGTAAAAGTACCTATACCATTTCTTTGGTCATTTTTCCATTCTCCTTGGTATTTATCACCATTTAAATATGAGAAGGTACCTTGACCATCACGCTCATTATTTTTCCAATAACCTTTGTAAGTTTCTCCATTTAAATAGGTATATGTTCCAAATCCGTTCCGCCGATTATTCTGCCACTCTCCACTATAATGTTCTCCATTTAAATAAAAAACCATACCTTGTCCATGAAATTTCCCATTCAAAAACTTTCCATCGTACCTGTCCCCAGTAATATAGTAATAAATTCCACTTCCTGTTCTTTTATCTTTATCCCATTCTCCATCATACCTACTGCCATCCACAAAATACATTTTTCCATAACCTTCTCTTTTATCCCCTTTCCATTCACCATTATAACTTTCACCATTTGAAAAAGTAAACATACCCTGACCTTCTTTTTTTCCATCAATCCATTGTCCTTTATACATATCATCTCCACCAGCGATTTTAAATATTCCTTTTCCATGGCGCTTACCATTCTTCCAATCACCTTCATAGATATCTCCATTAGAATAAATCATTTTCCCTGTTCCTTCTTTTTTATTAGCCAACCAGTGACCTACATATTGGTCTCCAGTTGAATTAATAAAGGCTCCTTGTCCTTCTTTTTTTCCATTTTTCCATTCACCCTCATATTTTGTACTATTTAAATAGGTAAAAACCCCTTTACCATTTTTGTAATTATTTAACCATTCACCAACATATTGTTCACCATTTGAATAAATAAATGTTCCATTCCCTTCTTTTTTTCCATTTTTCCATTCACCCTCATATTTTCCTTCGTCTAAATATAAAAAGGTACCATCACCATGAAATTCATCATCTAAAAATAGACCATTATAAGTATTGCCATTATTATACTTGAATGTACCTTGACCATTAAATTTCCCATTCGAAAATAATCCTTCGTATATATTGCCATTTAAAAAAGTAAAAATTCCCTTTCCATGAAATTTTCCATCTAAAAACTTACCCTCGTAAATATTCCCATTATTGTATGTATATACACCTTCCCCTTCTCTTTTATCATTATTCCAGCTACCTATATATTTATCGCCATTTGCGTAAATTAACGCACCTTCTCCTTCTCTTTTATCATTATTCCATAAACCATCATATTGATTTCCGTTAATAAAAGTGTAAACACCATACCCTTGCCGTTTGTCATTTAACCAATCACCTTCATATTTATTGCCGCTTTTATAAAGATATAAACCATTCCCGTGCATATTTCCATTCATCCATTCTCCTTCAAATATATCACCATTAGCGTAAGTGAAAGTACCAATACCATTCCGCTTGTCATTTAGGTATTGCCCTTCATATTTTTCGCCGTTTGGATATAGAAAAATACCCTTTCCATTTCGTTTATTATCAACCCATTCACCTTCATACATATTCCCACTCTTAAACCTATATGATCCTTGACCCTGGAATTTATCATCTAAAAAATATCCTTCGTAAATGTCGCCATCTAAATAGGTAAGCTTACCTTGGCCATTCTTTTTATTATCTTTCCAATATCCATCATATCTATTCCCATTCTTAAACCACTGTATACCCATACCGTTTTTTTTATCATATTTCCACTCACCTTCATATTTACTGCCATCAGCATAGATGAATTTTCCAGTGCCATGAAAATTGTTATCTAAAAATTCTCCTTCATATTTATCACCATTTTGGAAAAAATATATTCCTTTACCTGTTCTGCGACTATTTTGCCAATCACCTTCGTACTTTTCACCATTAGAATACGTCAATATCCCCCGATCATGAAACTCACCAATTAAGAAAGTTCCTCTATAAATATCACCATTCAAAAAAGTAAATATCCCTTCTCCTGTTTTTTCACCATCAGACCAATCGCCTTCATATTTCTCGCCATTTGAATACGTCAATATTCCCTGGATATTAAATCTCCCATTAAAAAATTCCCCTTCATATTTATCACCGTTTTTAAATCTATATATACCTCGTCCAATTCGATTGCCATCCCGCCAATCGCCTTCGTAAAAATCACCATTTAAAAAGTAGTATTTTCCTACACCTGTCCTTTTTTCATCTTTCCATTCGCCTTCATACCTTTCACCATTTGAATAAAGAAAAGAACCATAACCATCACGTTTATTTCCTATCCAATTTCCTTCATACTTTTCACCATTTTCATATAAAAACGTGCCTCTGCCCTGCTTTTGGCCATCTTTCCATTCACCGATATATTTGCTGCCATTTATATATGAAAAAGTTCCTTTTCCATCCTGTTTATTACTTTTCCATCCCCCTACATAGGTTTCACCATTTAAATAGCGAAGAGTCCCTTGTCCATCTCGATTATTTGTCTTCCATTCACCATCATATATATCTCCATTTGAATAGTTGTAAATACCTTGTGCATCTTTTTGACCATTCTTCCATTCTCCAATGTATTTTTCACCTTCATTTAAATTATGAAATGTGCCTTTTCCATTAAACTTGTCATCTAAAAACATACCGTCATATGTATTTCCATTTGCAAATAAGAATCTACCTTTACCAGTTCTTCTATCATTCGCATAGTCTCCAACATATTCATTACCATTTGCATATATTAAAGTCCCTCGACCTTCTCTTTCCCCATTTCTATAATCGCCTATGTATTGGTTACCATTAGTAAAGGTAAATGTTCCAGTTCCATCTCTTTTCCCCTTCACATAATCTCCGACATACTGGTTACCATTTGCATATATATATGTACCATTTCCTTCTCGGGCATCATCTACCCAATTCCCCTGGTAAACATCTCCTTCCGTATAAGTAAAAACACCATAACCATTTCTTTTATCATCTATCCAATTCCCTTCATACTTATTCCCACTTTTAAAAGTATAACTACCCTGACCATTACGCTTATCATCTACCCAACTACCTTCATATCTATTACCACTCCTAAATATTAATACTCCCTGACCATTGCGCTTATTTTCACTCCATTCGCCTTCATACTTATTCCCGTTCTTAAAAGTATATTCTCCTTTTCCATTACGCTTATCATCTACCCAATTCCCTTTATAAATATCGCCTCCTGCAACATAAAGTGCTCCCAAGCCGTGTCTCTTACTTTCATGCCATTTACCTTGGTATATATCACCATTTGAATATATAAATTTCCCTTGACCATTAAATTCACCTTCCAAAAACAAGCCATCATACTTTTCACCATTCGTGAATGTATAAATACCCTGACCAGTTCTTTTATCATCTTTCCATTCACCTGCATACTTTTCACCATTATTAAAATAATATACACCTTTTCTCATTCTAATTCCATCGAACCAGGAGCCCTCATACTTTTCACCATTTATATAGTTTAATGTTCCTCTTCCATTAAATTTCCCATTTAAAAAATGTCCATTGTATTTATCACCATTTGCAAAGCTGTATTCACCTTCACCAGTCATTTCACCCTCTAGCCAGTTACCATCATATTTCTCACCATTAGGATAAATAAAGGTACCTTTACCATGGAATTTCCCATTTAAAAATAGGCCATCGTACTTATCGCCATTATTAAAGGTATAGATACCCTTTCCATTGCGTTCACCATTTTTATAGTCACCTTGATATATATTCCCATTTTTAAAATAAAAAGTGCCTTTACCATTTTTCTTATCATCTGTATAATCACCTTCATATTTTTCACCATTGGGATATGATAGAATACCTTTTCCATTGCGCTTATCATTTTTATAGTCACCTTGATATATATTTCCATTTACGAAATAAAAAAGACCTATACCTTCGCGAATATCTTCCTTCCATTCTCCTACATATTTTTCCCCGTTTGTATAAATGGAAGTACCTCTCCCATTACGCTTATTATTAAACCAAACACCTGTATATGTTTGTCCATCTCGATAAATAAAAGTTCCTTCACCTTCCTTTTTTCCAGTTTTCCAGCTACCTATATATTTACTGCTGTCGGCATATACTATAGTTCCCATTCCTTCGAATTTTCCATCCAAAAACTTTCCTTCATATTTATCTCCATTTATAAAAATATAAGTACCATTACCAGTTCGTTTACTATTTATCCATTCTCCTTCATAAATATTTCCATTTATTTGAGTAAACTTTCCTAATCCTTCTTTTTTATCATTTTTCCAATTACCTACATATTCTTCACCACTTGTATAAGTATAAGTTCCCTTGCCCGTACGCTTATCATCAATCCAGTTTCCCGTATACTCCTCACCATTTGGATATGTGGAAGAACCTTGACCATTACGCTTATCATCAATCCAGTTTCCCATAAACTCTTCACCATTTGGATACGTGGATGAACCTCGACCATTACGCTTATCATCAATCCAGTTTCCCGTATACTCCTCACCATTTGGATACGTGGATGAACCTCGACCGCTGCGCTTGCTATTTTCCCATTCCCCTTTATAGCTCTCTCCAGTTGCATAAATAAACGTGCCCTGACCATGAAACTTACCATCTAAAAACATACCCTCGTATTTATCACCATTTATGAAAGTGAAAATACCCCAGCCTGTCTGATTCTCCTCTTTATAGTCTCCTCTATAACTATTACCATCTAAATAAGTAAAAGTCCCTTGACCATGAAACTTACCATCTAAAAATTGACCCTCATATTTATCCCCATTTGTAAAAATGTAAATACCTTTTCCTGTTTGTTTATTATTCTTCCAATCTCCCTCATACCTGTTCCCATCTGAATAAAAATATGTACCAAATCCCTCCCTACGATCATCTTTCCAATTCCCCTCGTATCTGTTACCATTTGTAAAAGTATAAATACCTTGACCATTACGCTTGTCGTTATACCAAACACCTTCATATTTGTTACCACTTTTATATGTATAAATGCCCTGACCATCCATATTCCCATCTTTCCAATT
>CEUZ01250597.1_pt1 | contig 45885 bp, 40 predicted proteins | sample 361511 | NCBI WGS metagenome assembly CEUZ01 (sample SAMEA2622822, study PRJEB7988) | marine metagenome | biome: marine biome (ENVO:00000447); feature: surface water layer (ENVO:00002042); material: "saline water (ENVO:00002010), including plankton (ENVO:xxxxxxxx)" | depth 5 m
GATGGAGGAATCTTCAGTTTCGGGGATGCTGGTTTTTTCGGATCAACGGGCGACATTGTGCTGAACAAGCCGATTACTTCGATGACAGCAGCACGAGACGGACAGGGATATTGGTTCGTCGCATCTGATGGCGGCGTTTTTGCGTTCGGTTCAGTTGAATTCTTTGGCTCTCGGGGTGGCAACAAGAACCGCAGGTCAACCGCGGGCATGGCGGTAACGAACACTAACGACGGCTACTGGTTGGTTTGGGATGACGGCACTAGCTTTCCTTTCGGCGATGCCCCTGATTTTGCGAGCAGCGTAGCCAAACGCACGGTCGTTGCCATTGAAGTCGTCCCATGACCTTCCACTCGGGTGATCAAGGGATCCGCCCAACGCGAGGTACTCTCGGACCGTCGTGACCTTCGAACCCAAGCTCGCTCCACCAGTAGTTGCGGTGCTGGTTACAGATGGGTCACAAGCTCGGTTTACCGAAGTACTCGATGGTCTATGCGAACAGGACTACGAGAACCTCCAAGTTGTCGTAGTTGACCGAGGTCAAAACTCCGTGAGGGATCAGGTTATTTCGAAAATCCCTGAAGCCGCGGTTAGTGAGGTTTCAAGTTCCAAAGGGTTTGGGGATGCAGCAAACAAAGTAGAAACTTTGGTCGAAGGTGCTGCCTTTTACCTGTTTCTCGGTGATGACACACTTGTCGCCCCTGACGCAGTCACATTGCTCGTTGCTGAAGCTCTCGAATCCAATGCGGGGATACTGGGCCCTAAAGTTCTTGACTGGAATGATCCAACACGGATCGTGTCAATGGGCTGTCTCGTCGATGCCTTCGGGGTCGAAACACCATTCGTCGAACTAGGCGAGTTAGACCAGCAACAACATGATCGAGTTCGCGAGGCATTTGCCGTGACCGGTGAGGCAGTGTTGGTGCGCTGCGATCTATTCAGAACGATAGGTGGTTTTGATCCTCGGATTACGAGCGGCGAAGAGTATCTGGATCTTTGTTGGAGAGCGCAGATAGCAGGTGGGCGAGTTCTTGTTGTGCCGAATGCGACTGTTCGTAGTCAAAGTGCAATAGTCGGTGGACCACAGGAAAATCTTCGTCGATCCAAAATGAGACATCGACAGCACGTCATAGCGAAGTGTTACGGCTGGGTGTATCTGGTCCCGGTCATGGTTACCGCCGGCATCTTGTCTTTACTCGAGATGGGCTACAGCTTGCTTACCTTAAGGTTGAACCACACCCGGGACGTTTTGGCGGCTTGGGGCTGGAATCTCCTTCAGATCCGAAATGTTCTCAGATCACGAAGACAAATTGCTCGGACCCGAGAAACTCGTGATCGAGATCTTCGACGTCGTCAGGCTCCGGGGTCGACTCGGTTACGGTCCTTTCTCCAAGGCCGTATAGGCGGGGATATAGCGCTGCAATCAATTAGCGGCCGCGCTGGACGTCGAGTGAGCGAAAGTTTTACCGCGGGGCCGCGCCGAACTGCCTTGTTGGCTTGGGTCGTTATGGCCCTAGTGCTGATATTTGGTAGCCGACATCTCTTAACCCAGGGCGTACCTGTGTACGGTCAATTTTCTATTTTCCCAGATACGTCATCCTTACTTTCCGGATACTGGAGCGGTTGGCGAGAAGTTGGTGTCGGGACTGCTGGCATTGGTCCAGCTGCATTGGGCCTGCTCGGCGGCCTCAGCTGGCTGAGCATTGGTTCGATGGGCCTAATTAGAGAGATTCTCATCTTGAGTCTTGCACCGGTTGGGTTACTGGGAATGTGGCGGCTGCTTAAGCCAATGGATTCTCTCTGGGGTCGAATAATCGGCACATCTCTATACGCTGCGTTGCCAATTTCATACAATGCGCTGGCTGCTGGCCGATGGGGAACACTCCTTTTGGTCGCAACAGCACCATTCGTGATTCGCCGAGTTATCGAAGCTTTCGGAGTGTCGCCCTACGGTGTCCGTGGCACAGGGATGCTGCATCAATTGGTGTCCTTAGGGTTTTTAATTGGAGTGGTAGCTGCTTTTGAGCCGCTGATGCTGCTGTTGGCTTTGCTCACATCGGTGGTGGTCGTAGTTACCAGTGTTGGAGCAATATCAACTAGGGAGACGGCGAGAGGATTTCTAATTGTTGTCTTCGCGCTCGGTATCGCCTCGTTGATGCACCTTCCCTGGGTGGCAGTGCTGGGTGACTCAGACACACTCTTGGCGTATCTACTAGTTCGGTCGCCTTCGGAACATTCTGCTGAGCTGAATGATCTATTGCGTTTCTCGCCAGGCGCCTATGGGAATGAGTGGGTCACATGGGGTCCATTGTTAGTAGCTGCTCTCCCGTTGCTGCTCGGGCGGGGCAACAGGCTGCGACTGGCGATCATGGCTGGATCTGTCGCGTTTTCAGGTTACGCGTTGGCCTGGACCTCCCACAGAGGGTGGCTGACAGATCTATTAGGTAAGGAGGTACTTGTCGGTGAGGGTTCGCTCGTATTAGCGGCGGTCGGCGTGTGTTGGTGCGCAGCTGCGGGTCCTTCGAGTATCAAGATTGATGGTGATTTCTCGCCAGTGATTCTGAGGAGAATCGCTGTAACAGTGGGAGCAGCATCATTGATGATAAGTAGCAGCGTGTTCTTGGTTGAAAGTGCTGATGGTAGATGGGGGGCGCCTACCAATGATTTGAGGATGACCTTATCGTTGTTGGATGATCGCGATATCGGCCCCTCTTACCGAGTGCTATGGCTTGGAGACCAGGACGTCCTGCCGTTGAAGGGCTGGGCGGTCGGTAATGAAGGTTTGCACGCAGGGACATCGGTTAGGGGGCACCCCGATATCCGACATCAGTGGGCCGGCCCGCTAACCGATGGCCATAGGCAGCTCGTAGACGCTGTGGAGATTGGACTATCTGGGAATACAACAAGGATGGGCCGCCTACTTGCACCATTCGGAATCAGGTACGTGGCTGTGGTGGAGCGGTCAACCCCCTCTTTCTCTGACGGATTTGAGCGGCCAATCGGCTCGCGAACACGTCAGGCTCTCGGATCGCAGCTCGACCTGCGACCGCTCGCAACTGACCCTTCGGTAACAGTGCTAGTTAATGAGTCGTGGATGTCGAGCAGAGCTCAGTTTGGAAGTCCGGTCCGACTAGTAGGGCTCGATGAACCGGGCGAACTAGTCGTCACTGACCTCACTTCGGGCATACCAGTCTTAACCGACCGTCGGTCCTCCCGAGAACAGCGAGGCTTTGTTGGTGCTGGCGAGGTGTTAGTGGCGGAGGCCTATGACCCAAACTGGAGGCTTTTAATTGGTGGAGAAACTATCTTTCCTCAACCATCTTTCGGTTGGGCGATGCGTTTCGACAGTCCGACTAGCGGTCGTGCAGCGCTATTCCACATTAGACCTGATTCAGTAGCCGACCGAGCGGTGGTCCAACTGGTCTTGTGGGCGGTCATTGCTCGTCTTGCGGTTCATGAGCGACGACGGATTCAGGGAGCTGAGGTTTCCGTATGACGTTGTTGTTGTGGCTCATTCGGCTTGTTTTGCCAGGACTAATGGTTGTTGGATTGTTGATTGATTCCCGGTCTCAGTTAGAAGCTGACGACCTAGAGAGCGCCACTGGGCTAGAGACTGAGAGCGCAGTACCTGACAGCGAATCTCTGACCTCTACTTGGTATTGCCCTACGGCGTATAGCCGCGAATTAGAAGTCGGTGGAGTGGAAGCGCAAAGTGAGCTTGTGGTTACCAACACCGCGGCTGAACCAACTAGAGCGACGATACATTTGATTAGCCCGACGAGTGCCCGTCGTTTGACTCACATAGAAGTACCTGGGTTGTCCACCCGGTCATTGGAAGTAGCGGATTACACCACAGATGAATTGGTCTCAGCCTTGGTCGAGACACCGATATCGGGGATTGCAGTCAGTCGTCGTATCCGTTCGACCTATGGTTCTGATGTCGCTTCTTGTTCATCTGTTGTTGCAGACGCATGGTATGTCGTGTCAGGTGACACTCAAGCCGATGCCATAAGTCAATTAGTTGTATATAACCCACTTCCGACCGACGCCGTCGTTGATCTCAGTTTCGCCAGTGAAGCCGAGGCGGGCCTTTACATCCCTCAGGAACTAGTTGGGCTGGTCGTCCCGGCAGCAAATACCATTTCGATCGATATAGGTGCGCATGTGCGACGACGCGATGTTTTGAGTGTGACCGTGAGGGCGCGTCTGGGTCGAGTGGTTGTTGATCACCTCCAGAGTTTTGACGGATCCTCGGGGAGAGTGGGGTTTTCCGCGACGCTTGCCAGCGCTAGTACCTCGACGTCCTGGTATCACCCCGTGGCGCGGTTGGGAGAAAAAGAAAGTGTCTCGGTTGTGATGTCCAACCCTACTGATGTGGTGGCTGATGTCGAGGTCATCGTTGTCAGCGGGGAGGGGAAAGTTGGGTCTGCAGTTACCAGTGTCGGCCCTTACGACGTGATCCAAATGCGAGTCTTACCTAAGGAGGAGGAGGCGTTAATCGCCAACACGTTATTTACGTCGGCTGAGTCATTCGGAATTATCGTTGAATCATCGAGTGGCATTCCTATTGTCTCTGGTATTGAACTTGGGTCTGGCCCCAACGGTTGGCCTGGCAAAGAGAGCCCGAAACAGGAAATTCTTGTAAGAACTGATGATTCAGTGCCTATGGAACTCCCAGTTGGTCGAGAGAGTGGATTTTCAGTGGCTTCCGGCGCACCGGGTGGCTTTCGTAACTGGCTTTTAGTTTTGCCTGATGTGCCCGGGGAAGTTGTTGTTGCCGTTGAGAACACGACCTCTTCGGGCGCTACAGCACTGATCTCTCGATACGGCAAACGAGAGCGATATGAGATAGAACTTGCCGCTTTCGCGATTCAACACCTTCGGTTAGCTGCGGGAAGCACCATAGAGGTTGAGTCCGAATCGGAAGTGGTTGTAAGTGCTGTTCACCAAGAGCCAAAGGGCGCTGGATTAAGTTCGATTCTGGGTATCAGATTCGCTGAGGGTAGTTCATGAGCCGACTGTTGATTGCCGTTATCATCGCCGCTGCGGTGTCTCTTATAGCTGTCCTTGTTAACCGGAATAGTGCCTCTCAACTCGTTTCAGTGCGTCGTAACCTGCTCCCGACGAGAGTTCCTGCTGTTGAAGTCGGTTTAGAAGCTGGTCCTGCCATCATCATTTTTACTGAGTCGAATTGTCATAGCTGCCAGGAGGTAGTTCGACTCATCCGAGGTCCTGCAGGGGCGGGAGTTCCTGTAGCAGATGTTGAGTTTGGGATGGAGCCAGCACTCCACAGGAGGTTCGAAATTGATACGGTCCCGACCACCGTGGTTGTTGACCACGAAGGAAGTGTTATAAGCGGTTGGACGGGGCGAGTTGATGTCGGGGAATTGGCGATGGCTCTCGCCGAGATTGTTCAGTCCGACCCAGACTGACCGATGGACGGCGGGTTGACCGTTTCTGAAACTGGATCCTCGGATTCACCAGATGGCGCTGGGTCAGGAATCAGTTGAGCGACTTCATCTCCGCTTATTGTCTCTTTATCGAGGAGTGTCGCAGCGATTCGATCAAGAGCAGACCGATGTTCTATTAGGGCTTGTCGAGCGCGATTTTCTTGGGTTCGCAGGATCCTTTCGACTTCTTCGTCTATCACTCGCGCTGTTTCGTCGCTGTAGTCGCGGCCGCTAACCAAACCATCCCCTAAGAACACCTGATTATCGGAACCCCAAGCCATTGGACCTACGCGGTCACTCATGCCCCACTCAGCGACCATTCGCCTGGCCAACTCTGTGCCTTGTATCAGATCATTTGCTGCACCGGTCGACGTCACTCCGAAGACTGTGTCTTCTGCCATTCGACCTCCGAATAAAACTGCCAACCGGTCTTCTATGTAGTCCTGTGAGTAGGCGTGTCGTTCCTCAGGCAATTGCATTGTGACCCCAAGGGCCTGACCTGTGGGAAGAATCGTCACCTTGTGCACAGGATCGGCGTTTGCGAAGAGTGTTGCTATGAGAGCATGGCCTCCCTCGTGGTACGCAGTGACTTCTTTTTCTTGGTCAGTCATCGCTACTGACTCGCGTCGCTGGCCCATGAGAATTCGATCGCGCGCAGCTTCGAAGTCGTCCTGAGTTATTGCTTCGCGGTCCATTCGTACTGCATTGAGCGCCGCTTCGTTTACGAGGTTTGCCAGGTCTGCGCCACTCATACCGGGCGTTCCCTTCGCAACAGTGTCGAGGTCTATGTCTTCGGAAGCTGTCTTGTCCTTGATGTGGACTGCGAGAATTGCACTGCGTTCTTCGAACTCAGGGAGCGGCACCACTACTTGACGGTCGAACCTTCCCGGACGAAGAAGGGCTGGGTCTAATATGTCGGGTCGATTGGTCGCAGCCATCATCACGATGCCCTCTGTGGCTTCAAATCCGTCCATTTCGGCGAGCATCTGGTTGAGTGTTTGCTCTCTTTCGTCGTGTCCTCCACCCAATCCGGCGCCGCGTTTTCTGCCAATCGAATCGATTTCGTCAATGAAAATGATCGCCCGACCTAACTTGCGAGCGGTTTGAAATAGGTCACGGACTCGGCTAGCTCCGACACCGACGAACATTTCCATAAAGTCTGAACCCGTGACTGAGAGGAATGGAACACCTGCTTCACCTGCTACCGCTCTAGCAATCAGTGTTTTCCCTGTTCCAGGTGGACCGACCAGCAACACGCCTTTAGGGATTCTGGCGCCTACAGCGGCGAACCGATCGGGTGCTTTGAGGAAGTCGACGACTTCAGTGATTTCTTGCTTGACCCCCTTGTATCCGGCGATGTCTGCGAAACCGGTCTCGGGCCTCTCGGTGGTGTAGGTACGAGCTTTACTGCGTCCTATAGACATGATTCCGCTCATTTGGCCCTGAGCTCGACGTTGCATCCACCAGAAGAGGCCGATGATCAACATGAAGGGCAACAATATTGGGAGCAGACTGAGGAATGGGTTTGAACTTTCGGTTCGAAACTTGACATCGATATTGCGATCACGAAGAAGTTTCAGATCAGTTTCAGGCAGTTCAATTGGCCCCTTGCTTGTATAAGTGGTGCCGTCTATAGCCTCGGCCTTGATCGCTCCCGTTTGGTTAGTTACGACAACTGAATCGATCCTGCCTTCAGCAACCTCGTCTATAAAGCTGCTGTAGTCAATTGCTGTGCCGGTTTCGCGGTTAATTAGCGAGGGAACTATGAACGACGCCAACACCAGGGCAATAAGCATCCAAATAGACCAACGAGGCCAGCCTTCTCGGCGGCGTTCGCTACCTTCAGACTGTGGTTCCTGTGCTTCGGCGGCCATATCACCATGCTAGAGGGGCAGTGGACCCAATCATCTGTCTCGTAACGCCGTCTATTAGATCCCCGGCAACTCACCGCAGCTTCTGTATCTTCAGCTAGGTGACGATTTCTCGATCTCGACTCTGTAGTCGCCCGTTGTGCGCAGGCGATGCCCATGTCTTGCTGTTGTTTGACTATGAAAGCCGGTTAGTTGAGCTCCAAGCGATAAATGATGCCCGCGACGCGAATCTTATGGAGTTATGTGTTGAGCACGCTGATCGGTTCCGACCTCCGCAAGGGTGGTCATGTCACGACGCGCGCGAGCAAAAGTCCATAACCGACACAGCGGATAAGGAATACGCAGTCGGGGAGTAGCAGGCAGCGCAACAACTGGTATGCGGCTAGTCGTTTAACTCCCGATTCCTCTTAGTGGCCAACGAATGACAACATGGAGTCGAATGGTCGCCGTTGAGAAAGCTTCGCGTCAACAGTCTGCTTTAGCGCGGACTATCTTTTCGCGGCTTGGCTATAACGCTCAAGATTGGACCTCGCTGCTGGTAGCAGTCGCGGCAGCCGCAATGGTTTTTTGGGGCCTCGGACCTTCGGAGATATTTATTGATAGCACCCCCACCGGTGGAGACATGGGGGCTCATGTATGGGGCCCAGCATTTCTTCGCGACGAGCTACTCCCTTCGCTTCAACTGCGGGGATGGAGTTCTGATTGGTATGCAGGATTTCCGGCGATGCACTTCTATATGGTGCTGCCGTACCTATTTGTTGTCTTTGTTGACCTTTTCGCGCCCTATGGCGTCGCGTTTAAGTTGGTGGCGGTATCGGGTGTAGTTCTCATGCCAGTTGCGGCGTGGCTGATGGGCAGGCTCTCAAGATGGAAGGAGCCGCTCCCAGCCCTTCTTGCCGTCGCTTCGATGCTGTTCGTTTTCGATTTTAACTTCACTATTTATGGCGGCAATATCGCCTCGACTTTGGCTGGCGAATTTGCTTTCTCCATAGGGCTAGCCGTCTCACTGGTGTATCTCGGGTTCATCAGCCGTGTACTAGAAGCGGGAACACACAAAGCCAGAGCTGCGGTCGCACTGGCGGTCGTTGCGTTGTGTCATCCGATCACACTGTTGTTTGCCGTAGCGACAACTGTGATCCAAGTGATTAGCCACTCCGTTCATAAGCTCCCGGCGAGAACAAGTACGAAGGCAGCAGTCGTGCTTCTGTCGGTGGCTGCAGTTCTCCCGATCGGTTTTTTGGTCCTAACCTCACAACCTTTGTTGCCCGTGGTCATTTGTGCAGTAATCGCCTTCATCTTTCTCGTCGCCGAGTTCAGGGGTGCGATGCGAGTCCTAGCTGTAGGTCTAGTAGCGGGAGCGCTTTCTGCGTTTTGGACAGTTCCTTTTCTGCTCCGCCGGTCTTACCTCAACGACATGGGGTGGGAAAAACTTAACGATGTGAGAGAAAACCTGTTTTTCCCCGACCGGTTAGCTGGTGATAGCGCCAAGATGACGATCATCTGGTTGATCGCTCTAGCACTCCTAGGAGGCATCGCAGGACTGCTTAGCTGGTATCGACCCGCGCTCATGTTCATTGGGCTCGCCGTCGCCTCTGGGATGGCCTTTGTTGCATGGCCGCAGCATCGCCTATGGAATGCTCGGTTGCTTCCCTTCTGGTATCTGGCTTTATATTTCCTCGCTGCGTTAGGCGTTTGGTTCTTATCAAGGGCCTTTCAATCAACTGATTTAACAAGGTTGGAGAACCGAACAACGCGAATTCATCACCTCTGGTTGCCCGTAGCTACCCCTGTTCTTGCTTGTATAGCAGCTTGCATCTTCGTGGCTGTTTCTCTCGGGATCGCGCCAGGGGGAAGCTACGAAGAAGACGGAGATTTTCGATGGGGTCCAGTCACTGTCGCATCGAAAGACAGAAACTTTGTGGCTGGGTGGGCGGCCTGGAATTTCACCGGATACGAATCGCGCTCCAACTTTCCGATTTACCAGAGTCTTGTCAGGACCATGAGTGAAGTCGGTGAAGACATCGGATGTGGGCGGGCGCTATGGGAATACGATCGCGAGGAACTTGGCTCCTATGGGACGCCAATGGCTCCGATGTTGCTCCCATATTGGACCGATGGCTGTATCGGGTCGATGGAAGGCCTCTATTTCGAATCCTCAGCGACAGTGCCCTTTCACTTCTTGATGCAGTCTGAACTATCAGCGAACCCGTCACGGCCAATGAGGGGACTGGAGTATCGAGGTCTGGATTTGCGGTCAGGTATCCGACACATGCAACTCTCAGGAGTTCGCTACTACCTCGCCTTCAGCACCGAGGCTGTTGAACAAGCAAATCGGTACCCAGATCAGTTGGAACTCATAGCACGATCTGACCCTTGGTGGATCTATCTAGTCGCTAACTCGCCACTTGTCGAAGGTTTGACTTTTGAACCCAATGTGTCTTTAAAAGGAGATCTTGGAGGACGTGCCTGGACTAACCCTGCCATGGCGTGGTTCAACGATCCGACACGATCACGAGTCATGGTTACCGCTGAAGGGCCAGACGAATGGCATCGCGTGGGCTTCAACGAGCCGTCGTCTATAGGGAGAAGTAGTTTCGCTGCCCCCGAAGAACGACGGCTGCCTGCGATTTCGGTAACAAACATCGTGGAGGAAGGCGACAGAATCAGCTTCTCTGTTGATCAGACGGGAGTGCCCGTGCTTGTCAAGGCGTCGTATTTTCCGAACTGGTCAGTCAAAGGCGGACTGGGGCCATACCGGTCCACACCCAATTGGATGGTTGTTGTCCCGACAGAGAACGAAGTCCTTTTAGAATTTGAAGCGACCTGGGTTGAATACTTTGGATGGTTGATAACCCTCAGTGGGCTCAGCGTCATCGCATTGTGGGTCCTATCGAAACGTCGAAAGATAGATGTATGACCGATCGGCTGGTTTCCATAGTCATTCCCGCTTACCGAGCAGCCCCGGGCATTGTTGACGCCATCGCCAGGATTCGACACGCGACAAGCGCAATAGAGACTGAAATTATTGTTGTTGACGACGGATCTGATGATGACACCGTGTATTTGGCACGACAGGCTGGCGTCGATCAAGTGGTCGAGTTGAAAGAAAACCGAGGTAAAGGAGCAGCAGTTCGAGCCGGCGTATCAGTTGCATCAGGTTCCTATGTTCTCTTTACCGATGCCGATCTCGCTTACGAGCCCTCCCAAATTCTGAATTTGGTTGAAGCTCTCAGCGCGGGCGCAGATGTGGCGCTGGGTAGTCGGCGGCACCTAGCCAGCCAAGAGTTAAATTCACCGGGCGCACTGCGAGAGTGGGGGAGTCGCGTATTTAACCGAATCACTCGGATTGTGGTACCCATCCATCACCTAGACACTCAGTGTGGTTTAAAAGGTTTTACCGCCGAAGTAGCTCAGACCATCTTCGGTCACAGCAAACTAGACGGCTTTGCGTTCGACGTCGAAGTTCTTTTCTTGGCCCGAAAATTAGGGTGTGCGATCACAGAGATTCCGGTGATTTTGGACCACGTAGAGCAGAGCACAGTTAAGTTCATTCCCGAAGCTATGCGGATGCTCTGGGACGTCATAAGGGTTCGTGTATGGTCGCACCTTGGAAGATACGACGACTTCCCGATGAGGCAGAGTTAGCATTCCAAGTGCGATGGAACCTCAAGTCGTGATCCCCCCAGCCGATAATTCTCGCTTGGCAGCGGTATTTAAGGCATATGACGTCAGGGGGTTGACTCCCGAAGAACTTGATGAGCCGATGGCGCGGTCCTTAGGAGCGGCCTTCGCCAGCTTTACGAAGGCCGACGCGGTGGTAGTTGGCCGTGATATGAGGACCTCCGGAGAAGGGCTATTAACGGCTTTCAGTGAAGGAGTTGTTTCTCAAGGGGTTGATATTTGGGATGTCGGCCTCGCATCCACAGACCTTGTGTATTTTGCTTCGGGGTACCTACAGGCACCCGCGGTTATGTTGACTGCATCTCATAACCCAGCCTCATACAACGGCATGAAATTTTGCCGCTCGGGCGCCCGAGCTATTGGATCTGACACCGGGCTTACTGAAATACGTCAACTTGCGGGGCGACCTGCCAAGCCTGCCGCCGTGGCCGGCGGCATTCAACAAATCAATCTTCTTGACAAATTTGTGGAACACGTCCACTCGTTCATTGATATTGGCGCACTGAGACCGCTGAAAATAGTGGCTGATACCGCAAATGGGATGGGAGGGCTTATCTTGCCGGCTGCGTTCAATGAACTGCCCTTCGAACTTGAAATCCTCTATGAAGAGTTAGATGGCACTTTCCCCAACCACCCAGCAGATCCGCTGCAACCCGAAAATCTGGTCGACTTGCAAAACAGGGTGATCGAGTCCAACGCAGACGTCGGCCTAGCATTCGATGGAGATGCGGACAGAGTCTTCCTAGTCGACGAGAAAGCCAATCTGGTCAGCGGATCTATGACCACGGCGTTGGTAGCGTCAGCGATTCTTGAAAGCGAAGGCCCCGGGCCCATCCTTCACAATTTAATTTGCTCTCGGGCGACCGTCGAAGCGATCGAAGAAGCCGGTGGTGAACCGATCAGAACCAGGGTCGGTCACAGCTACATCAAAGCGGTCATGGCTGAGACCGGCGCGATGTTTGGCGGTGAACACAGCGGCCACTATTACTTCGCCCGAAATTATGGAGCTGATTCTGGTCTAATAGCGGCGCTGATCGTTTTGGAACGTCTTTCGCTTGAAGGCAGCCAGTTGTCTTCGTTGATCGCTCCGTTGCAGAGGTATGCAAGTTCTGGCGAAGTTAACGCAGAAGTAGACAGTACCGATGACGCCATAGCAAAAGTTGCTGATTTCTTTTCCGATCAGCAACAGGATCGACTTGATGGATTGACTGTCGAATGCGATGACTGGTGGTTTAACTTAAGACCATCAAACACTGAGCCGTTGTTACGACTAAACGTCGAAGGTCCTGATGAGAAACAAGTAGAGGACCGGGTAGAACAAATTTTAAACCTATTTAGTTAAATGCTCCCGTACCCTGACTTACAGCGAAAAAGCCTTGCAGCGTAGTCAACCTAGAAGGGTTTAAGGAGAACAATATGGTTCTTGACCCAGGCCTACTTGAGATTCTCGCCTGTCCTGACGATAAGGGGCCGCTTCGATACTTAGCGGAAGAGGACATTCTGTACAATCCGCGTCAAGGTCGCTCCTACCCCATACAAGACGGAATTCCCGTACTGCTGATTTCAGAATCAACACTTGTGGGCGAAGAAGAACAGAAACGCCTTGAGGCACTCGTGGGAGAAGAAACCGGTAACCGGAGTTCTGAGAGCTGACGTGAACGCTCGACCTGATTCACTTGGCATGCAGGAAGCGACACTTGACCTGCCTGACCAAATCGAACGGTCAGTCGTCGAAGCTCGCCAACTCAAAGGACTTCCGAACGCTTCAGACATTGATCAAGTGGTAGTTCTGGGGATGGGTGGTTCTGGTATAGCGGGCGACATCGTCGAAGCGATAGCTGGCCCTCAAATGACAATTCCCGTAGTGGTCACGAAGGGATATGAATGCCCGCGGTTCGTGGGCCCACGAACTTTGGTGATGGTCGCGTCGTTTAGTGGCGAAACCGAAGAAACACTGCAAGCGGTGTCGATGGCTCATGATCGAGGCGCCGAGATATACGCGGTGACTTGTGGAGGTACGCTCGCTCGTTTGACTGCACAGTGGAACGCTGCACTGCATCATGTTGACTCCACGATCCCTATGCCGCGTTGCGCTGTAGGTGCCATGTCGATCCCGTTGCTCGTCGCCCTCGACCTAATAGGACTGATCAATGGGATAGACGAACAAATCGATGAGGCCGTAGCAACGCTTCGGCAGCGTTGCGTCTCGATACGAGAAGGGTCTGATATTTCGAAGACGATCGTAACGGAGATAGGTTCGGGAATACCGCTTATCTACGGGGGAGGAAAGCTTGGAGAAGTCGCAGCGGCTCGTTTCAAGAATCAGATCAACGAAAACGCAAAATTGCCGGCATTTTTCAACTCACTCCCTGAAATGTGTCACAACGAAATGGCGGGATGGGGAAGGATTGGCATCCTCAACGAGTTGAACATCGTGCCAATCCACCTTCGACACAGCTACGAACATCAGCGTTTAGCGCCACGCTTCGATTTTAATGAAACCCTGCTCAGTACAGGCGGGGCCCACGTAACCGCAATTCGAGCACAAGGAGAGGCGCCGCTTTCCCAGCTGTTTGATCTGATCCTGATCGGAGATCAGACTTCTATAGAGCTAGCGGCCCTGCACGGACAAGACCCAGGGCCGATCGACGTATTGGCAGAATTAAAGGATCAATTAGGCCAACGGACATCGCGATCGGATGCCTGACATCCAGATAGAATCTGAAATGTTGCGCCCTAACCCCCGACGGGCGCCAAATGCAACAGGAGCGCCGCATGGCACCCAATAGCTCTATCGAAGCAGACTACAAAGTCGCTGATCTGAGCCTCGCTGAAGCTGGCCGAAAGCAGATTGAACTAGCTGAAGAAGAAATGCCCGGATTGATGGCACTGCGGGCGCAGGGTCATGACTCTCAGCCACTACAGGGTGCAAGAATCATGGGCTCGCTACACATGACTGTCCAAACAGCGGTTTTGATTGAGACACTTGTGGATTTAGGTGCAGAAGTACGTTGGGTGTCGTGCAATATCTTCTCAACTCAAGATGACGCAGCTGCGGCCGTGGTGGTGGGCAGGACTGGAACCATCGATGACCCCAAGGGCGTCCCGGTTTATGCCTGGAAGGGCGAAACCCTAGAAGAGTATTGGTGGTGCACTGAGCAAGCCCTGAACTGGCCCGACGAGAGTGGACCAAACCTGATTCTCGACGATGGCGGTGACGTGACATTGTTGGTTCATCTTGGAGCGAGATTCGAAACCGAGGGAGAGATACCAGCAGTAGAAACGGCGACCTCGCATGACGAAGAAGAAATCCTCAAACTCCTCGCCACGGTGGCCGAAAATAAACCGAGCTTTTGGTCGGACATGATCACCAATATTCGAGGCGTCTCGGAAGAAACAACTACTGGTGTCCACCGGTTGTATGAGATGGTTGACCGTGCCGAATTGCGTTTCCCCGCGTACAACGTCAATGACTCTGTCACAAAATCAAAGTTCGACAATTTGTACGGCTGTCGACACTCACTCATCGACGGAATAAACAGAGCCACCGACGTCATGCTCGGGGGCAAAATCGCTTTCGTAGCTGGATACGGTGACGTAGGTAAAGGCTGTGCTCAATCTTTACGAGGTCAAGGTTGTCGAGTTGTTGTTGCCGAAATTGACCCCATCAACGCTCTCCAAGCAGCGATGGAAGGATTTGAAGTAAACCGATTAGACAACGTCATTGGTGACGTAGACATCTTCGTCACAACCACAGGGAACCGCGACATAATTTCTGCTGACCATATGGGTGCGATGAAACATAATGCCATCGTATGCAACATCGGTCATTTCGATAATGAAATAGATATGTCCGGACTCGAAAAAATGTCTGATGTTCAGAGGCGAAACATCAAACCTCAAGTAGATGAATACATCTTTCCCAACGGGAACAGCATTCTCGTCTTAGCTGAAGGACGACTTGTGAATCTAGGGTGCGCTACAGGTCACCCAAGCTTCGTCATGTCAATGAGTTTCACCAACCAAGTACTGGCCCAAATAGAATTGCACGAAAAAGCAGATGCCTTAGACAACGACGTCTATCTCTTACCGAAGCGCTTAGATGAAGAGGTAGCAAGGCTTCACCTTGACAAACTTGGAGTGAAGTTGACAACCCTTACAAATGAACAAGCCCAGTACATAGGGGTACCCGTAGAAGGGCCATTCAAGCCCGATCATTACCGGTACTGAGTTCGACACGATAAAGAGCGAGCGACCCTCAGGACCACTAGCTCGCCGCTAGCCTTGATGAAATGGCCGTGTTCCAAAAACTTCTGCGCGCCGGCGAAGGAAAAAAGATTCGAGCGCTTGAATCGCTAGTTCCTGAAGTCAACGCTGTTGAAGCCGATTACGAGCGGCTTTCTGACGATGAACTGCGTGCCAAGACCGGCGATTTCAAGCTCGAAATCGACCGTGGAGCGGAACTTAACGACATCTTGATTGATGCGTTCGCTGTGACTAGAGAAGCCGCACGACGAGTCCTCGGACAGCGACACTATGACGTTCAGCTGATGGGCGGCGCAGCCCTGCATTTTGGGTGGGTTGCCGAAATGAAAACAGGTGAAGGCAAAACACTTGTGTCAACGCTTCCGGTCTATCTCAATGCGCTATCGGGTAAAGGCGTGCATATCGTTACCGTTAATGACTACCTCGCGACGCGTGATGCCGAATGGATGGGACGCGTTCACCAATTCCTTGGACTCGAAGTTGGGCTCGTCATTCCGGGTCAGACAGATCCTGAGGTGAAACGTGTTCAATACGCGGCAGATATCACATACGGCACCAATAACGAGTTCGGGTTTGATTACCTCCGCGACAACATGGCTCCAGTTAAAACCCAACAGGTTCAACGTGGACACAACTATTGCATTGTCGACGAAGTCGACTCGATCCTTATCGACGAAGCCCGAACACCCCTCATCATTAGTGGCCGACTAGCAGACGCGGCAAAGCTGTATGGGCAGTTCGCACAAATAGCGCGGACTATGACACGCGATGTCGACTATGAAGTTGAAGAAGATAAACGGAACGTAGCGGTCCTCGAACCCGGGATCGAAAAAGTCGAACGCGCCCTAAGTATTGACAATCTGTACGACCAGGTGTCCTCGAATCTTGTTCACCAAATGAGCGCAGCTCTCAAGGCAAAAGAGTTGTACCACCGCGACCGCGATTACGTCGTCCAAAACGGTGAGGTGCGAATTGTCGACGAGTTCACTGGCCGCATCCTTGAGGGACGCCGATGGAGCGAAGGCCTTCACCAGGCCGTTGAAGCTAAAGAGGGGGTCAGTATAAAAGCGGAAAATCAGACCCTGGCTACAATTACCCTCCAAAATTATTTCCGCCTCTACGACAAACTCGCAGGGATGACAGGTACAGCAACGACCGAAGCAGCTGAGTTCGGTAACACGTACGGATTAGATGTTGTGCCAGTTCCAACCCACCGACCAGCCAAAAGAAAAGATCACGCCGACCTGATTTACAAGACAGAAACTTCGAAAATTGACGCCGTTGTAGACGACATTGAAGAAAGAAGAACCACAGGACAACCGATCTTGGTCGGAACGGTGAGCGTCGAAAATAGTGAAAAGATTTCCCGTGCATTAGAGCAACGAGGGATCACTCACAACGTTCTCAACGCTAAAGAACACCACAGAGAAGCTGACATCGTCACCCAAGCAGGACGTTTGGGTGCAGTGACAGTCGCTACCAACATGGCTGGTCGAGGCGTTGACATCCTCTTAGGAGGGAACCCAGAAGGACTCGCCCGTCAAGACCTGTTTCGAGATGGGAAAGACCCTGACGACGAAGCTAATCGTGCAGCGTTCGCTGAGAGAGTCGCGCAACATGAACCGAACTGCACAGCGGAAGGCGAAAGAGTTCTAGAGGTCGGAGGACTTTACGTTCTTGGCACCGAACGCCACGAATCCCGCCGAATCGATAATCAATTACGAGGACGTTCAGGACGACAAGGAGATCCAGGGGAAAGCCGGTTTTACCTTTCTCTTGAAGATGATCTAATGAGACTGTTCGCAACTGGGGCGATGAACTGGGTCATGGACCGCGCGTTGCCTGATGACACACCTATTGAAGCCAACATGGTCACAAAAGCCATTGAACGGGCTCAAAACACAGTCGAACAGAAGAACGCCGAAGTTCGAAAAAACGTTCTTAAGTACGACGAGGTGATGAACGAACAACGCAAAGTGATATACGCGCGTCGCTCACAAATTCTTAATGGTGAAGATCTAAGGCAAGAATCACTGGAGTACATCGAATCCGCAGTTGAGCAAGTAGTTGACCAGTTTTGCGTTGACGAGTCGAGTTCCGAATGGGACATAGAGGCAATGCACGCCGAAATTGTTACCTATTGGCCCACAGAACTTGACGTTGGGGCCATGACAAGAATTACCGACGTAGCGACACTTGAGCAAACAATGGTGGATGACGCCGTTCGATACTTCGAGGGTCGAGAGACTGAGCTCGGTGAATCCACGATGCGTGAAGTCGAACGACAAGTACTTCTTCGGATCATTGATCAACGTTGGCGCGAGCATTTGTACGAAATGGATTATCTGCGTGAGGGGATACACCTCAGAGGAATAGGGCAGAAAGACCCGGTCGCTGAATGGCAGCGAGAAGGATTCGAAATGTTCTCGTCAATGCTGGGGTCTGTATATAGAGACTTCGTTAAATACGCAATGCATGCAGAAGTAGTGATGGCAGATGAGCAACGAAACCGCACCGATGGAGTTAGTTACTCATCTTCGGATAGCAGCCCAGAACTAAGAGCAGCCGTCGCTCCACCTAAGGCTCCGACCCCAAGCAGGACAGCCAAGCAAAGCCAGGTAGTGCGCACTGAGGAGGAGAAAATTGGTCGCAACGATCCATGTCATTGTGGGTCGAGTAAGAAATTCAAACATTGCCACGGCCGTTGAGTATCGAGATTCACAATGTCAGACAAATCAGAAATTTTCGAAGAGCTTGAACGGCGTGTAGATGAAGCACACGTTTATTTGGGAATTGATCAAGCACGTGAAGAGTTGACTCAACTTGAGTCGCGAGCAGCAAGTCCCGATCTTTGGGATGATCAGGATGAGGCTCGCAAGATCACAGGCCGGCTGGCAAACGTTAGGGACGATATTGAGCGATGGGAAAAAGTTCGCGGGGAATTAGATGACGCAGCAACCCTCGAGGTTTTAGCCAGAGAAGAAAACGATGCATCGGTCGAGGGAGAGATCAATTCGGCAATTGTGTCGCTGGAACGACAGCTAGACGACATCGAACTTTTGGCGTTGTTCAATGGAGAACATGATGAGAACGACGCGGTGTGCGAAGTTCACTCAGGCGCAGGAGGCACCGACGCTTGTGATTGGGCTGAGATGGTGCTTCGGATGTACCTTCGTTGGGCCGAAAGCAAGGGGTTCTCTATAGAAATTCAAGAAGCAACCGATGGTGGGGAGGCTGGAATTAGTTCGGCTACGTTCATCGTCAAAGGCCGATTTGCTTTCGGTTTCTTGCAGGCTGAGCGTGGTGTGCATCGACTGGTCAGAATTTCACCGTTCGATCAGCAAGCTCGACGTCACACGGCCTTCTGTTCATTGTCTGTCGTACCCTTTTTCGACCACGTTTCTGATGAGGTAGTGATTGACGAGAAAGATCTTCGGATTGATACCTATAGATCGTCAGGCGCCGGCGGCCAGCACGTTAATGTCACTGATTCAGCGGTACGAATCACCCACCTGCCGACCGGCACTGTGGTTGCATGTCAAAACGAACGTAGCCAGCATCAGAATAAGGACAGGGCCATGCAAATGTTGGCGGCGAAGTTGGCTGACTTACAGAGACAAGAACGTGAAGCCGAACTTAATGAGCTAGCAGGTGAGCAACGTGACGTGGCCTGGGGGAGTCAAATTCGGTCCTACGTGTTGCATCCGTACCAGCAGGTAAAAGATCTCAGATCAAATCTAGAAGTAGGGAACGTTGACGCTGTTTTAGACGGGGACCTTGACGCGTTGATGGAGGCGTTTCTTCAATGGCAACGAAGCCAACGAGATTCTAAATTAGAGACCTAAGATCCTTTGAGGCACTGACGCTATCTACAGCTGATCCTGTCGTACGCTGGGGATGTCCCGCATCGGTTCAAAAAGTTTTGCCGACGGGCTTCTTCATATGATTCGTCTCGACAACGTCACCAAAATCTATAAAGGGGAGACTCGCGCGGTTGACAGAGTCACCCTGAACATCGAAAAAGGTGAGTTCGTTTTTTTGGTTGGCGAATCAGGTTCAGGGAAGTCGACAATGCTGCGATTGTTGACCGCTGAAGAACCCGCGACTGGGGGACAAGTTCACGTGGCTGGCAAAGATCTGTCTCGGATCAGCAGTTGGAGAGTTCCATACCTTCGTCGCAACATTGGATCAGTCTTTCAAGACTTCAAATTGCTACCTCAAAAGACGGTGTACGAAAATGTCGCGTTCGCATTGGAAGTAATTGGACGTCCGAGAAATATCATCACGACTCAAGTTCCGGCGATTCTTGAGCTAGTCGGATTATCGAACAAACAGAAAAGTTTTCCTGATGAACTTTCTGGAGGTGAACAACAACGGGTTTCTATAGCTCGTGCTTTCGTGAACCGGCCGTTGATTCTTTTAGCTGATGAACCCACCGGAAACCTTGACCCCAATACGGCCCAAGAAATCATGCGTCTTTTGGATCGGATTAATAGAACCGGCACCACTGTGATTATGGCGACTCACGACCAAACCATTGTTGATCAGATGAGACGTCGAGTGGTTGCTCTGCGCGCAGGCCAAGTTGTTCGAGATGAACAGCAGGGAGTGTACGCATAACCGTGGCGGGCTTCTTCGGCCGCGCTGGGTATTTCGCTCGAGAAACTTGGCTCAATGTTCGCCGTAACCTGACGTTGACAGTCGCCGCTATTTTGACGGTGGCTGTGGGCGTCATGTTGGTTGGGTTGGGTTTGATGGCCCGATATGCGAGCGCTAATGCTCTAGGTCGCTGGCAGGGAGGGGTCCAATTCGAAATTTTCATGGAACCCGATATTGCCGGTGGTCAAATCGACGCTCTCGGTGAAGAGCTAAGAAATCATCCTGATATAGAACGAATTCAATACGTCACTCAGGATCAAGCCTTCGCGTTACTTGAGGAAATGTTGGTCGATGAACCTGAACTATTAGCGGAGATTTCAGTTGAAAGTCTCCCCCCTTCATATCGAGTTGTTCCTCGGATGGCCGAAGGTGAAATCATCGAGTCCTTAGCAGCGCAATTTCGACAACGACCGGGCGTTTACTCTGTAGAGACAGGGCGACAGCAAGTTGATGCAATCCGAGAATGGTTCAACTCGTTTCGTTGGATCGTTTTACTCATGTCAATCGTCCTCGCGGCAGCGAGCGCCATGCTGATTTTCAACATGATCCGCGTCGCGATGTTCGCGCGACGTCGAGAAATCGAAGTGATGAAGCTGGTTGGCGCAACGAATAGTTTTATTCGGTTGCCATTTATTCTTGAAGGCATGTTGCATGGCCTTGCTGGTGGCCTTGTGGGAGCTGTAGCAGCCGGCGCACTGCGAAACCATGTCGAAGAGCTTTTTGGTCGATCTGAAATCTTGGCGTTCTTTCGTTCGTTTACGGTCACTTCAGGGCAATTCACTACCGCGACTATTGCCACGGTTCTGATGGGCGTGATCGTAGGCGCATTGGGTTCAGCTTTCGCCGCTGGACGCTTCTTGGATGTCTGACAGCGGTCCTGAAATTGATCAAGTCTTTTGCTATGGCACCTTGCTGCCCGGTCAAGAACGATGGCAGTTCTTGGCGCCGTTCGTGGTTGCGCACGAACCGGACCAAATTGCTGGACGGCTTTATGACACCGGGCTGGGTTATCCCGCCGCTTTCTTTGATCGCGTCGGAGTCATCCATGGAGTTCGATTTCGGCTTGATCCGGCACGACTGCACGAGGCCCTGTCGCTACTAGACGAAATTGAAGGTGCCGTGGAAGGTATGTATCACCGAGTAACCGCTGTCACAGCTATAGGGGTGCAGGTGTATGCGTACCAGTACGGGGCAGAAGATGCAGGTCTTACAGCGTTGGTTGATGGCAACTGGCTCGCTCGATGATCCAGCGAGTTACAGTGTTCGACGTTGCCGTGACCTAGTGACCGCGTAAAGGAAATCAATGCCAGAATTCAAAACCCTCCACTACGAAATAGCTGACCACACACTTACCTTGACGATGAATCGGCCAGAGCGTCTGAACGCGTTCAACAGCCAGATGCAGCGAGAGTTTCTTGAGGCACTTGACCATGCCGATTCGGATGACGAAATTCGAGTTGTAATTGTTACCGGCGAAGGTCGCGGTTTTTGTGCTGGCGCTGACCTAGAGAAGGGTGCTGAAACATTTGACTATGACAGCCAAACTGAAGAAGCCAAGAGTGAACGAGCCTCGAATGAAGGTCGCCAAGGTGGCGATAACGCTTGGCTGCGTGACGGCGGTGGCCTCCTTTCCCTGCGGCTGTACGAATTCAACAAACCAATAATCGCGGCGATCAATGGCCCCGCCGTGGGAGTTGGAGTCACGATGACTTTGCCGATGGATATTCGTTTGGCGTCTACTGCTGCGCGAATCGGGTTTGTTTTCAGCCGTCGCGGGATAGTTCCCGAAGCCTGCTCATCGTATTTCTTGCCGCGTGTGGTTGGAGTCAGCAAAGCTCTTGAGTGGGCATATAGCGGGAAAGTATTCGACGCGGAAGAAGCGCTTGAAGGCGGCCTCGTTCGTAGTATCCACGAACCTGAAGATCTGATGCCTGCAGCGCGAGCTATTGCTTCGGAAATAGCTACGAATACCTCCGCGATTTCTGTGACGATGATTAGACACATGATGTGGCGGATGCTCGGAGCTGATCATCCAATGGAAGCTCACAAAGTCGACAGCCGCGGCATTTTTCACCTAGGGCAAGGAGCTGATGCTCATGAGGGGGTTGTTTCTTTCTTAGAGAAGCGAGCACCAGATTTCACCCTGAAAACTAGTGAAGATATGCCTGAATTTTTTCCATGGTGGGATGAACGACACTTCGAGTGACCCGATATGTATCGTGCATCATCTAGTTTGGCTTGATGGCTGAGCACGTTCTGGATCTGTCCACTCGATTCATTGATTCCGGTCGGATCGACGGTCCTCCCAATCGTGTTTCGCATGAGTTAAGCGCACTCGCTGATGACGTCGCCTTAATCGAAGCGTTCAGCCATGTAGTAGTCATTCGCACCGAAGAAGGTCTTATTGCTTTCGATTCAAGTGGCCCCGCCAGCGGAACTCGAGTACTCGAAAGTTTGAGAGGCTGGAGTAAAGAACGAATCCATACACTCATCTACACCCATGGTCATATAGATCATGTCGGTGGAAGTGGCGCAATTGCGGCGGCGGCGGAACAATCGGGACACGAGCTCCCCACGGTGATCGGTCACGAGAACCTGCCGCGACGACTGAGTCGTTACAGAGCGACCAATGGCTACAACAAAGTCATCAACGCACGACAATTTGGTGGTTTACCGGTCTCAGCCCTCGAAGGATCAGCAGGACAGCGGCCTTTCGTCCCCGATGGAACCCTCGATGTCACAGTCGAGTACGACCAACATATGACTGCATCTGTTGGTGGAGTGGAACTAGAGCTTCATCATGCGATGGGAGAAACCGACGACCACACTTGGACCTGGCTGCCGCAACACAAAATGATTTCAGCCGGTGACCAGTTCATATGGAATTTTCCTAACTGTGGCAACCCGCAAAAGGTTCAAAGATACCCATTGGAATGGGCTCGTTCGCTGCGCGAAATGATGGCTACAGATGTCGAATTGTTCGTGCCCGCACATGGGCTCCCCATCTCGGGCCACAAACGCATTCTTTCCTGTTTGGAAATGGTTGCTTCTACTCTGGAACAACTCGTTGAAGATGTTGTTTCTGCGATGAACTCTGGAGCGACTCTTAACGACATTGTCTCATCGGTCGAAGTCAACTCAGAACTGCTGGAGCTGCCTTACTTGCGGCCCCTTTATGACGAGCCAGAATTTGTTATTCGCAATATCTGGAGGTTGTATGGCGGATGGTGGGACGGCAAACCCTCACATCTCAAACCTGCCGCAGATTCTGTGTTCGCAACTGAAATCTCCGAATTGGCAGGCGGAGTGTCTGTTCTTGCCGAACGGGCACGGCATCTGGCAGATGCCGGAGAGTTCAGGATCGCATGCCACTTGATCGACATAGCGAGCGATGCGGCACCCAACGCGAAGGACGTGCACGAGATTCGAGCTTCGATTTATTTGGACCGCAGAGCAGCGGAATCTTCGTTAATGGCAAAGGGGATTTTTGAGTCAGCTGCCAATGAGTCACGACAAGCTGCCGGCCAGGCAATCGAATCGCGACGACGAGCGCTGTCGCTTGAGGGATGAGTGGCTCAGTAGTTGTTGCAGCGGATAGCGCGACGCGGATTGACGTTGAGAAGATTCTTGGGTCAGGAACCTGGACACTTCTTCGAAGCGATCGTTGGGTCGCGACCTACGAGGTTGAGAGCGAAGAAGTAGCTAGAAGTCTGGTCGCTTTATTAAGAGGTGATGAGCATTCTGCAGTGGCAGGTCCCCCCGACCCAGACCGAGCAGTAGCTTGGAATAACTGGAACCGACCAACCCCAGTCGGCAAGACGGCTGAAGTTTGTTTTCCGTGGGTGGCTTCCGATGCCGAAACGGTTGTTGAAATAGATCCCGGTTTAGGGTTCGGTGCAGGAGATCACCCTTCCACTCGGCTCTTACTAGAGGAACTGGCCATCCGCATCAAGGGAGACGAATCGGTGCTGGATGTGGGGTGTGGGTCTGGTGTTCTGGCCGTGGCCTCAGTTTGCTTTGGGGCGGAGACCGCTTTCGGAATCGACGTTAATGAGGCCGGCTTGTTGGCAGCACAGGCAAATGCTCGCAGAAATCGAGTTGCTGACAGAGTTCAATTTTCATCGATCCAATTGAGCGACGTCAAAGATAAATACGACGTTGTCGTTGCCAATATCCATGACGATATTCTGCGCCGATTGGCCGGTGAACTCGTCGCCCGCATAGCGCCAGGTGGATGGCTCGGCCTGAGTGGGGTGTCGCCGGGTCAAGTTTCGCGTCTCCGGTCGACATTCTCGAATATTGATTTTGAGGACGTTAGAGAGATGCAGGAGTGGAATGCACTGATTGGACAGGTCAATATCGAATAACCTAGGAGTGTTCAAGTAGATGACCACGACGGCTGGAGAACGTAATGCATGTAGGAATGAGCGTAATATTCCAAAATCCGGGAGAGCGACTCCCAGACCAGCAGGTTTACCAACAGGATCTAGCGTTGGCGTTGCAAGCCGAAGGTCTTGGATTCGATTCCGTTTGGAGCGTCGAACATCACTTCACTAGTTACACCATGTGTCCAGATGTGCTGCAGTTTTTGACATATATGGCCGGGGCCACTCAATCGATCCAATTGGGCTCGATGGTCTGCGTTTTGCCCTGGCACGACCCGTTGAGGGTTATCGAGCAGATATCAATGTTGGACAACCTGTCAGATGGTCGACTGATTCTTGGGTTGGGGAGAGGCACGGGCAAGGTCGAATTTGACGGATTTCGCACGGAGATGGCCTCGGCTCGACTTCGTTTCAAAGAGTCAACCGAGATGGTTCTTAACGCGATGGAAAATGGCTACGCGGAATATCACGGCGAAGTTATAGATCAACCACGAGTTGATATTCGACCACGACCGCTCAAGTCGATGCGAGGACGAGCCTACGCTGCGGCAGTCTCACCAGATTCGGCCCGCATCATGGCCGAGATGGGTGTGGGGATCTTGATAGTTCCGCAAAAACCGTGGAAAGCGGTTCGCCAAGAACTTCAGGACTACCGAGACGTTTATCGCGATGCTAATGGAGAAGAACCTCCATCTCCGATGGTCGCGGGATGGACCTTTGTTGACGAAAATGCTGACCGTGCTGAAGAGAAGGCACGAGAATTTATTGGCGGATACTGGGACACCATTATTGATCACTATGAATTCGACAAGCCTCATCTGAAAGAAACCCCCGGTTATGAGCATCACGGTCAAATGTATGATCGACTGAAAGCCCCTGGTGGTTTGGAAATGATGACCGATTTCTTCGTTGACCTTCAGTTGTGGGGAACTCCCGAGCAGGTGTACGACAAGATCGTCAATCTGCAAGAGCAGACCTTTATGGACGGTTACATGGGCGTATTCAGCTTTGCTGGGATGGAGCATGAGGAAGCCGATCGCAATATGAAGCTTTTCGCTCGAGAGGTCATGCCCGAGTTACAGGCGTTAGCCCCAGTGCATGAACGTTTAGGACTCCCCGCCTAAACCGTCATTGGCTGGTGTCTTGCGGTCAAGGAAGGTTAAGAACAGGCTTCCAGCGGCAAAGCAGGAAGCCAAGACGAGCGCGGGCTGAAAAGAGCCCGAGGAATCCGCGATGATTCCCCCTAATTGCGGCCCAACGGCGAGCCCCGCGCCAAAGACAATTGTGAGTACTGCGTACGCGGCGCCGAATGCTTCTGCTGATAAGTGACTACTTACTTTGGCCGTGATGTTGACCACAACTCCGGTGAAGGCCATTCCGAACAGTAGGGTCGAGATGGGTGCGGCGACTGGATGGCCAGTAGCGATGAGCGCGCAACTCACGGTGAGGCAAGTGAGTGACACCAGCTGAGCAGAGTTCATTCCGATGCGGTCGCTAAGCCATCCCATGATTGGCCCACCGAGAGCCAAGCCGAGTCCGATCAACGCAAATGTAAGCGACGCAGAACCTTCTTTGAAGCCAGCGTCTTCTTCGAGCAAGGCCGCAGAAAAGGTCATAGCTAGAGAAACACCGACTGCAAAGAACCCATAGGTAACGCAAAGGTTCAGCCATCCAGGTATTTGTTTAAGGGCGGTGGGGCTTAAACCAGAGCCAGAAGCTGGGTTCGCGGAGGTTGTAATAGTCAGAACCAACAACCCGAGGGCAGCGAATCCGATAATGGTTTCGAGTCCGTAGACAGATCGCCAGTCTGTAATAACGGCATCAAACACGCAGGCTGCGAAAAAGCCCAATCCCACTCCGGTAGTGACCCATCCGATAGCGAGACCTTTTCGGTCTGGACCCAGCAGGTTGGTAGCGAGGGCCGGAGTGGTGATCCAGACGCCTGCGGCGCTCAACCCAGTGAGAAAGAGCGCTAACAGAGCAATGAAACTGTTCGGCGACCAACTGAGTAGAAGTAAGCCGATCACAACACCAGCCAACCCGTATTTGGCTGTCTTGATGAGACCGAAGTTGCCGATTGTGAAAGCGACCAGCAGAGAACCAATGAGGTAGCCAACTAGGTTCAGCGACCCGATTCCGCCGGCCGCGGTGTTTGATAGCCCGAAGTCATCACGAATTTCGATGTAGAGAACCGAGTACGTGAACCGTCCAAATGATTGAGATACGGCTGTGGCGATTACTAGAGCAGAAAGCGCAACAATATTTTTCACCCCTGTGGCCACACAACTTTCGGTGTGGGTGGACGGGTTCCGTAAATAGTTTCGGTGGATACGACTCGGCGTGGCGATTTCGGATTGGCAAAGCTGGCGACGTCTTGGTAAATAACATCGCGGTCGGTGTCATCTCCAAAAAATCGCTCCTTCATGGAGTCCAGGGAATCAAAACTCACGAGAGCGAATCCGTCAATTTCAGGACCGCTCACAGTACGTACAACACTGAGTTGTGTGTAGTCCCACATTCCGGGGTGATGTCGAAGGGCCAAGGACGCATGAACGTCTCGCCAATGGGCGTCGGATTGCTCGTGCGAAAGGTCAGGGTGATGCAGCAGAGGGAAAATTGCTGTGACACCGGGTGAGGGGACTCCTGTTTCAGTCTTGACGTCTCGTTCGCGGATCACGCGACCGAATACGATATACATGCCCTCACGGGCTGCTGACTCAAGATCTTGAGGACTGTCAGTCACGCACCTAACCATTGTTCGAAATGGCAGGTCCCGTTCGTCATTCGGGTCAGCAAAATAACAGACCCCGTCTAAACGACGAGCCGCCTCAATTGCCACCTCGACGTCATTACCTACACCGACTAGTTCCAACATTTGGCCAGTCTCGCACGTCCTCTAAAGCGGTGCGCATTTTCGTGGCTCTTGGGAAATGAACTGAGATCGTTAGGAACAATTATCTTCCTTGAAATTTCGGATCGCGTTTGTCTAAGAAGGCGGCGACCGCCTCTTTAGTGTCTTGAGTGTAGAAGTTCACCGTCTGAGCCATTCCTTCCGCTTCTAGTGCTGACTTAAAGTCGTTGCTGGCGTTGAGTGTCAGCATTCGTTTTGTCATAGCCAACGCCAAAGGTGGCCCAGCTGCGAGACGGTCAGCCCAATCTTTGGTTTCAGAGTCCAACTGGTCATGAGGTACGACTTTGTTGACGATGCCGAACTCGGCTGCTTGTTCAGCAGAAATGACGTCAGCGAAGAACGCCAACTCTTTCGCTCGATGTAACCCTATGAGTCTGGGGAGGACCCAAGTGCCGCCGAAGTCGACACTTAAACCGCGACGCGCAAAGATTTCACTGAACCGAGCTTGATCGCTAGCCAGAATTAAGTCACAGGCCAGTGCCATATTCATACCGGCTCCCGCGGCGACACCGTTGACCTTCGCGATGACCGGAACCATGATCGAGTAGAGAGCTTCGACCGTCTGGTGGATCAGGTTCATGGATATGAGTTGATGTCGATCGCGTCCTTGTCCTCCGAGATCGGCTCCGCTGCAGAATGCGTCACCGGCGCCGGTCATGATGACCGCGCGTACTTCAGGGTCGACTGCTAGGGCGTTCCAGGTGTCGCGCAACTCGTCCCACATGACAGCGTCGGCAGCATTCTTTTTTTCGGGACGGTTCATCGTGACAGTCACCACGCCGTTGTCCGCGGCATCGATAATTAGAGTTTCAAGCTCTTTTGAGTTCATGAGTTCACCATAGGCTTTAACCCAACTCTGGTGCTCCTAGAAGTCTCTTACTTTCCCGCTCAGTTAAGTAAAAATGGAAGTAAGGCGCTAAGGAAGCCAGAGGTGTTTTGTCCATGAACATTATGGCCGCTGTTTGGGACTGTCTCGAGTTGCCCGTTAGGTAGGGCTTGAACGAAACGTTCTGCCGCTTCGGGAGAAAGTACGTTCGAATCAGCTCCCCTGATGATTAACGTCGGCTGAGATATGTGGGCGGTGTCCTCAATAGAGAATCGATCGCTTTGTTCTCGTTGACCCTGCGTTGTTGCAAGGCGCGGCCCGTGGTCTCGCTTACTCACGAATCTTCCATCAGCTCGTTGAAGCAGGTTGTACTTAACAGTCCGTTCTATGTGTTCTCTGGATCGGTACGGATCGTATTTCTGAACGTTCTGGATGAAATCTTCGATGTCCTCAAATTCACGATTTTCGGTCACGAAATTGCGAATGCTTTTCGTTCCGGTTTCTGACAATTCGGGTCCGATATCAACTAGCACTAGGCGTTTCAGAAGATCAGGCTGTTCCATGGCGAGCCGCAGCGTGTTCATTCCGCCCATTGAATGTCCCAAAACAGTTACCGAATCAATATTGAGTTCGGATAGCACAGAGGAGGCGTCAGCGGCCATGGCGTGTGATGAATAGTCGGCATCGCGCGCCCATTCGCTGTCACCGTGACCTCGCTGATCTAGTGCGATTATGTGAAATCGATCTGCGAGGTGGAGGCTAACTAAATCCCAAGAGTGTGCTGATTGGTTCCCGCCGTGAAGTAAGAGCAAATTTGGTAGTGATGGGTCGCCCCACTCTAGGAAGTGAAAGCGTTGATGCCGAGCGACGACGTTGCCGGAAACGTATCTGACCTTTTTGTCGTATCGGATACCCAAGTCATCGGCGCTTTCGCAGAGACTGAAAAACTCGGGGGTCTTAGTCATGTCCAATGGAGTGGTCGAGGAAGAAAACTCGTTGAGGTAAGGCATGTCAGTTCAGATTCGACCCAGATTTAGATCGAGGTATCCCCGAGAAATGTTTGCATGAAGAACATCGGTAGGGCCCTCAGCCAATCGACTGGCACGGATTCGTCGAAATATAGAAGCGAGCGGGTGAGAGTCAATTAGTGCCTCTCCGCCTACAACTTGGATTGCTGTGTCCACTAGTTCTGCAATGGTTTCTGAAGCCAAAACTTTTGATGCCATAACTTCATTAACTGAGTTTTCGTCTGCGTCTATTAGTCGCGCGGTTCGATACACAGAACTGCGGGCTGCAAAGGCTTTCGTTCGCATTCGGCCGAACTGTACACGGGTTGCATGGTCCTTATCTGAGGGGTTGTTCGTCGATTCAATATGGTCGGCGACGAGGGCGCACACAAAGCTGCACAAGCCGACGCAGTCTGCTGCTATCGCCATCCGAACGGCGTTGACCTGTTCCAGGGCTCTCGTCATTCCTGCTCCGGCCTCGCCGATGACGTGGCTCTTCGGGACCCGAACGTTTGTGAAAGTAAAACTTGCGTGGTGGCTGCCGTCAACGGAACTGAAACTGCGTTCTAGCTCCACGCCTGGCCTGCTGGTTTCTATCAGGATCATTGCTGGGCCAACACCGTCGACTTCAACCAAGGTGTTTATAAAATCAGCGTTTGAGCCGCCAGTGACGTAGGACTTGGCGCCGTTGATCACGAGTTCTTCACCGTCAAGTTGTGCCCACGTATGTCGCTCAGCGTCAGAAGGTTCGGTAAAGCCGAAACCGCTGGATGTCTCTCCGGCGAGATATGGCTCTAGAAACTTCTGTTTTATTTCCTCCGTAGCTTGAGCGAGTAACCCTGGGTTTGGTCCAAAAATGCCTGGTAAATGACCTACGTTTCTGCGTCCTAGCGCGTCACGGACGACGGTTAGCTCCAATGCTGTTGCTCCTAACCCTCCGTATTCGATGGGTTGAGTGAGTGCGAAAAGACCAGCATCTTTTGATAACTCTGTGGTTTGTAGCTGAACCTGCTGTGAGTTGGAGGCGTCGAGTTCTATTTCGGATAGTTGTCGAGCGAGAGTGTCTGCTTGTTGTTGAAGCTTGCTTTGTGCTTCGGTAAGAAAATCTGGCACACCCGAACGGTAGTCGGAGAAATGGATTAAAGAACTCTTCGGTCTAATCTGCGGGGATGGAAAAACTTGCTGGTAAGACCGCAGTCGTGACCGGGGCGGCATCGGGGATGGGTTTAGCGATGGCTCGACGCTTCGCCCTCGAGGACATGAATGTTGTGCTTTCCGATATAGATGAATCGAAACTCGATGTGGCAATCAACGAAATTCGAGGAAACGGAGGAAACGTCGAGGGAGTGGTGACCGACGTTGCTTTAGAAGTTGACAACGCCCAACTTCTAGATGCCTCAATCGATGCTTTTGGAACAGTCGATGTTGTTTGTCTTAATGCTGGAGTGCAAGGCTCTATTGGACGTTCCTGGGCGCTCTCTAACGAGGACTACAAGTGGACACTAGGGATTCTTCTTGACGGGGTTATTCATGGAGTTCGCACCTTCGTGCCCCATCTCGTGGAGCAAGACCAAGGTCACGTCGTAATCACCGCGTCGATAGCAGGACACATCTCTTCTCCTTTCGGAGCGCCCTACAACATTGCTAAGCACGGTGTAGCGACGCTCGCAGAGACGCTCTTTCACGAACTTAAAGTTGAAAGATCAAACGTGGGTGTGACCTGTCTTTGCCCCGGATTCGTGAACACCAATATTGTCAACGCGACTGCAGCTCGAGAGAGTGGTGCAGTTGGCTCGGCAGTAGACGATAGAGGCGACCAAATGCTCGAATTTACGCAGCGAGCTTTGAGCGGAGGTCTAGATCCAGAAGTTGTCGGCCAACAAGTTTTCGATGCCATCTCTAACAACCAGTTTTGGTTGTTCACCGATGAAGACTGGGACGAACCAATCGCGGCTAGAGCTGAGCAGATCGTTCAAAGAAGTGCTCCGCGCCTCCAGCGACCGTCGTAACAATGACGATGTGATCGAAACGGAAGTCGCCTGTGTAGCCGACAAGCAGCACCCTATGTGTGAGAAGGTGATGCAACGTCTGACAACCAATCGGAGGCTCCTATGCGCATAGGTATCTTCAGCGGTCCCGCTGGCAAACTGTTCAACGTCGAAGAAGCCATTATCGACGCTCGAGATGCTCAGGAAGCAGGATTCCCGTCTTATTGGCTGCCCCAAATGCCCATGGGCGTCGATGCTTTGACTTCGCTAAGTCACATCGGCGCAGCGGTGCCAGAAATTGAACTAGGTACCGCGGTGATCCCCACTTATCCCCGACACCCAATGGTGATGGCGCAACAAGCACTGTCGGTTACATCGATCATCGGTGACCGTCTGGCGTTAGGTATAGGTCTATCCCATAAGCCTGTTATAGAGAAACAGTACGGATACGAGTTTGACAAGCCGGTGCGTCATCTAAGGGAATATCTTGAGGTTCTAAATCCTCAGTTACGAGATGAACCGGTCCGTTTTGAGGGAGAAACACTGGCTGGTCGTAATCCATCTTTAGGCCTCCAAGCTCCTGTGCCGCAGGTTCTCGTAGCTGCCTTGGGTCCGCAAATGCTTCGGTTAACTGGACGCTTAGCTGACGGCACCATCACTTGGATGACCGGAAATAAGACTTTGGCAGAGTTGACCGTCCCTGAGATCTGTGGGGCAGCTGAAGAGGCGGAACGGCCTAAGCCGCGTGTGGTTGCTGGCCTGCCGGTTCTATGCACTGATGACATGGACGCGGGAATGGAGAGAGCTGCGAAAGTTTGGCAAATGTACGGTACGTTGCCGAGCTATCGAGCAATGTTGGACCATGAGGGTCTCGCAGGTCCAGAGGAGATTGCCATTGTTGGCAATGAGGCAGAAATCAAGGACCGGCTTCAGGCAACCGTCGATGCGGGAGCTGATGACATTATCGTCGCGGAGTTCGGAGGGGACCCCGACCAGCGGGAGCGGACTCGTGCCGCAGTCGCCGCGCTACTTTAGATTCGATGTAGCTGCGACCATCACCTGGAATAGATCAACCTAAGACATCGCTAATCCATCTGCGCGGCATGATGGTAACTTTCGCTTCTTCGTGGCCAGGAAATGAATCGGCGTATTGATTGCCGAGCTCTTCACCTAAATATCGGATAGCGATGTCTCGGAGTAGGTCGTCACGTTCTTCCGGAGTTAATAATTCGACTGATGCTTCTCCTTCGGCTGTGACATAGCGATATGGAAGTTGCTCATCTTGAACGCAGATCGTTGCCGCTCCGTGACGACGTAAAAGTACTGATTTGGCTGATGCATAGGCCATCGCTATCTCGAAGCCAGTTTCGCTTGAGTACCGATACCAAACCGGCGCGCACAAAGGTCCTTTGTCAGCTCGTTCGATGGCTAACACTCCCACACGTACCTCATCAAGAAAATTGTCGCGTTCAGGTACTGTCATTTCTGCCATCAGATCTCCTCTTTTTCTAGTTGCATGGCGAAGGGTAGCGCTGCAATAGCGAGGACGACGGTCCAGCTCAGAGCTAAACGAATATCCCCCAACGCTTCGGCTAGAGCTCCGACGATGGGTCGGGCTGTGGCCCCTAATAGCCCGCTCACGCCGAAAACGACGCCTACGGTGAAACCAGTTCGTGAGTCGCCACCAATTTTGCTTGCTATGGCTAGAGAAACTGGAAACAAGCCGAAACCGAAGGTTGCTATCGCGCCGACGGCTATCAGGGAAGTGACACCAGATGTTTGGGAGAAGATCAGAACTGAAAGAATCGTTCCCAAGTTGGCACATACAAAGAGTTTTCTTCCTCCGAACCGGTCGTAGATGCGCCCCCCAACTGGTTGAGCCACCACGCCGATGAACAGCATGATTGTGAGTGTCGCGCCAGCTGTGATCTCAGCCCAGCCTTCGTCGACCAACATTTTGACGACAAAGGTTACGAAGCTGTACAGGACTGTGTTCACCAAGCCGAAAGCGAAGGCTGCGATAACGATGGGTCGACCCAGAGCACCCTTGAGGGCTGCTTCGGGGTTGGGATTGCTTTCGGGGAGGTACATCCAAAGACCCGTCCCTGCGCCAACAATGGGGATGGCGACGATAATCATCGCCCAACGCCAATCAAGGGCTGCGATTGCCAACGTTGCGATAGCGGGAGCCAAGAAATGACCGACAGATCCTCCCCACCCGTGAATACCGAGCATTCTTCCTCGATCGTTGGGGTAGGCATTAACAACGAAAGCGGTTGCTTGAGGATGGTACGCCGCTGCGCCAAGGCCGCAAAGAAGGCTCACTATGGTGATGAACCAAAATGATGGCGCAGCTGCCATAAGCAGAAAGCCGGCGCCTCCAATGAAAAAGCCGCAGCTGAGGATCAGCTTTCGTTTTCCTTGTTTGTCTGCGACATGACCGATAAGTGGTTGAAGCACCCCTGTGAAGAGGCTGAAGGCGAATGACAGGAGACCTAATTCGGTGTAATCCAAATCCCACTCTCTTGCCAAGGCGGGCAAGAATGCTGGAAGGACCGTGGCATAGAAGTCATTGACCACGTGTACGGCAACAAAAGTGCCCAGAATTGCCCGAGGGGATGCAAGCATCAGTCGCTCTTGGGCATGTTCGAGATAAGCACTCCAATGGCTTCTAAGTTTTCGATTTCATCCTCTGAAAGACCCAAGGACCTCAATACCTCCAGATTGTGTTCGCCTTGAAATGGCGGCAAACCCGCGTCGGGCAGCTCGCAGCCACCGAAAATCCAGGGAGGTGCAGGTACTCGAGCGGTCCCACCAGATCGATCTTCTACCTCTCGGATGGCGCCGCGTTCTATTGCCCATTCCGATTCTGCTATTTCTGATACGGATCGAATGGTGCCAACTGCTAGTCCAGCTTCGCTTACTTGAGCTTCGAGTTCTTCGATTGTTCTAAAGGTAAGGACCCAAGCACGAATTTCTGCGAGTAAATCCTCCCAGTTGTCGCGACGAAACTGAGCAGTGATGAATCGAGGGTCAAGAAGTAGATCGTTTCTTCGCATCATTGCGCAGTACCTCTGAAACACAAAGGTGGAAACTGGACTTGCAGCGATAGTTATTTTTTTGCCATCGGGCAGTTCGATGATTGGAGACTCGGGTGCGCTGAGGGCCAGGGGTTCGCCTTCAACGTCGATATCCGAAAGTTCGTAGCTGACTCGATCGTTAACACTAAGAATTGAGGAGACCATAGCTACATCAACATGTTGGCCTTCGCCGGTGTGGCTTCGGTGAGCTAATGCCGCAAGGGTCGCGATTACGCCCTGCAAACCGGTGTACACATCAGCGTGGTTGTAAGCATCGTTTTCGGTTCGAATTAAAGCGTCGCCGTAATGACGACCAATGATTTCGGTGAAACCAGCTTCAGCCTGGACGGTTGGTGCGAACGCCGGTCGGTTCCGCCACGGCCCTGACTGTCCGTATCCGCTAATGGAAACCATTATGAGGTCGGGTTTTATTGCTGTTAGATGTTCGAAACCCAAACCGAAAAGATCGAGCGTGCCCGGCCGAAAGTTTTCGACAACGATGTCGGCCTCTGCTACCAGCTTCTTAATAATGTCTTGTGCCTCGGAAAAGTTGAGATCCAAAGATATTGCTTGTTTCCCAGCGTTTTGTTGAGCGAAGTAGAGAGACATAGGCCCAACGTGAGGTTGACCGCTTCGCCCAGTGTCAGGAGCTGGGGGTTCTATCTTGATCACTTCAGCCCCTAAATCACGCAAAGCCTTAGTGCAGTGAGGTCCAGCGAGAACTCGCGTGAAGTCGATGACACGAATGCCTGACAGAGGTGCTGTCATGTTCCCTGAAAGATGGCGGTGCCAGGGCCAGATTCGCTAAATGACTCAAGCCCGCGCTGGAGATCTTCAGAAGCCCAAACTTTTTGGGCAGCACCTTCTTGGGCTTGATCGGCAGAACGAACCCCTTCATTCGAAGCAATAACAGCAAGTTCCTTGATAGCTGCATAAGCCACAGTTGGACCCGCGGCAAGTTGCTGTGCCCAAGACCTAGACGCCTCATCGAGAGCATCATCGGCAACAACCGCATTTATGACCCCCCAACGTTCAAGCAGTTCAGGATCATGTCGGCGACCGAACATAGCTATTTCTTTGCCCCGCGCCATCCCAGCTCGTTCCACGACCCTCTGAACCCCGCCTAGCAGCGGCATCAATCCGATAGAAGTCTCAACTAAACCGAGACGAGCTGAAGCGGATGCCATGATGAAGTCGCAGGCTAAAGCTATTTCGAAACCGCCCCCAAGAGCTAAACCATGCACAGCAGCGATGGTCGGGAGAGGAATTGCCGCTAGTCGATCAAGTACCTCAATCGCAGGTGAACCGTCACCTCCGTCTGCGCCGAAGCCATCTACATCAGCTCCAGCAGAAAAATGTTTCATGTTGCTCTTTAGAAGAATCGCCCTCCCTCCTGAGTCAATGGCCCCTTCAAAGGTCTGGATCAGATCTTCAATGAAGGCGCCGTTGAGAAGGTTGTGAGGTGGTTTCGCCATTGTCACGACGGCCACTGCGCCATCGAGTTCAACTTGTATGTGCTCGGTTGCTTGATGCTGGGACACCATTTTCCCTTCAGGTCGACTTTGGGAGTCTTACAGAGATGGGCGAGTGGCGCTCAAGCTCCCGCTTTCGAGACAAGCTCTCTGGCAGGTGTCGCTAGTGGTGATTGGCTAGTCGTCGAATCCGACGAAACTAGCTACTTCCTCGACCGTGCGTCGTGTTGATTTAACGTCATTCGCGATGAAATCTTCATCCGGGTATCCCATCGCGACACAGGTCATAATCACCTGATCCTCTGGAATGTTTGCATGTTCGCGAACAACATCGGATTGCATGATGCCTTGGCCGTTAATTACACAGCCGAGGCCTTTCGTGGATGCAGCAAGTACCAGGCCGTAAGTTACGGCGCCGCAATCGAAGTGACCCACGGTGTCGTGTTCAAGGGTTCGATCGCAGGTAACCACAACCGAAACTGGGGCATCGAACTGACGAAATCCGCGCATTGCCCAATCTCGGCGGCGTTCTTTGTCCTCCCAGCCAATTCCCATTGACTCGAATAGTTGAACAGCGATCTCTATCTGTCTGTCCCTGTGCACCCCTTCATATCCGTGGTTGAGAGAAATTTCTCGTTGGGGGGCTGCGCCGCTGACCATTCGCTCGGTGTTGCCTTCGCGGATTAAGTCCAGAGGTTCTCCGGTCAAGACATGGAAATGCCATGGCTGGGTATTCATCGAAGATGGGGCACCTCCAGCAATTTCGATTATTTCTTCGATGACCTCTCTTGGCACAGGATCGTCTCGGTAACCCCGAACGCTGCGGCGTTCCTGAACCATGTTCTTAAATGAAGCGGTGTCCATCCAAACTTCTCGTTTCATAGTTGCTGCACTGAACTAAAGCAGGTCGTCGGTGGTAAGCCAACCTGCTGCAACATAACAGTGTCTAGGATTGCTGACATGGGTCTTCGAGCTATGGGTGTCACCATTGATTGTTCAGATCCGGAGCGGCTCGCAGATTTTTGGTCAGAGGCAATTGGATTTAGTCACCGAGAAGGAAACGGTGGCCCTTACATCACGATTTCAAATTCTGATGTCGACCGAGCGGTCAATCACCTGACATTTCAGAAAGTGCCTGAAGGGAAGTCAGCGAAAAATCGTGTCCACCTCGACATGTTCGTTGATGACATCGCAGTTGAAGTGGAACGGCTGGTTGGTTTAGGGGCAGCGGTCATTTCCCCGGCCGGCGACCCGAGTCATCTCGGGTTTGTTGCGGTAGTGCTCACAGATCCCGAAGGTGGGGAATTTTGTGTAGTGGGCCGCCCAGAACATCAACCTGCGAGTAACGACTCAACAGATTCCTGAACTTTCAAAGCTTCGTCGAAAGTGGCAATTGTGTGTTCATCGCCGTTCATCATTCGATCGAGTTGATGTAATTGCGCTGCATAAGCATCAGCACCTAGCTGGTCGCGACTTGAGGAGAAAAGGTCCACCCAGTCATCTGCGGTTGCCGCTTGAAGCTGGTACCAATCCCAAACACGCAACGATCCACTGGTGCCTCGAAAGGTCAGATCCACTACGTCTGGGCCGTGTCCGAGGCTGGTTCCTGCCAAGGTAAGCGGAATAGACCTTGATGAGAACAAAGCCAGCGCTGTTTGTTCACATAGAGAACCGCTTGCCCCATCTTCGTAGTCGATGCGACCATTTTCGAGGGTGATTTCGCCCAGAATTCGAGAAGTCAGGAAAATGAAATGGGACACCACTTCACGAACCCAACCCCCTTGGTCCCGCAGACGTAGCCACTGCGCTTTCTCATGCCACCCTCGCGGCCATTTAGAGAAGTGCAACCTGAGGTCTGCGCGTATCAGATCTCCCAGATCTTGGTCAGTGAGCCTTTGTTGTAGTTCTACGGCTGAGGGAGCGGAGCTAAAAACAAAGTTAACTCCGGCTGGGAGTCCGCTCTGGTTGACCGCATCCACTAGTTGACGACTTGATTGCAGGTCTACTCCGAGGGGCTTCTCACAGAAGATCGCAGTCTTGTGTGACAAGCAGTCAAGAACATATTGCTGATGATGCAGCGGCGGTACCGCCACATAAACCAGGTCACATTCAGCGATTACGTCGTCAGCGCTCGAAGCGATTCTGACGGAATCTGCATGGGAGGAACAGGCTTCATCGTCTGTGTCCCAAGCTGAGATGAGGTCGAAGGCATCATGAAGGTTGAATTGTTCAACAAATCTCGAACCGACTGTCCCGAGTCCGATGATTCCTACGCGGTGAGCCATATGAAGAGTCTGTCATTTCATCGTCTCTGGAGTTGAGAGAGTCCCTTTTATCGTTATTGGGATGAATACAGCACCGGATTTGCGAAGCGGTGTAGTTTCATGGTGTTACCAATACAGGGGGTACCCCATGCACACCGGCTACACAGTCGTCTTCCAAAATCCATTTAATGGTTTGCCTGACCACGAGGTTTATTCCGAAGAACTGCGTCTATGCGACCTAGCCGTCGAACTCGGCTTCAAATCGTTGTGGACAGTCGAGCATCATTTCGACGACTACACCATGTGCCCCGAACCGGTTCAGTTCCTGTCCTACATGGCCGGCAAACACCCCGACGTGCTGCTTGGTACTGGTGTCATTGTGCTGCCTTGGCATGATCCGCTGCGAATCACCGAGGACATAGCTCTGCTTGACACTATGTCGGAAGGGCGAATGATTCTAGGGATCGGCCGGGGGCTGGCACGAATTGAATACGAGGGTTTCAGAGTCGACATGAACTCGTCGCGTGAACGGCTTGTTTCCTATGCCGGGCTGGTAATGGACGCACTCGAGTCTGGGAAAATGGAATATGACAACGAGTTCGGCACCCAACCTTTAAGAGAAATTCGACCCCGTCCCCAACACTCGTTTAAGGGACGCGCATACGCTGCCGCCGTATCGCCAGAATCGATGCCCTTAATGGCAGAACTGGGTTATGGCGTAATGGTGGTGCCACAAAAGCCTTGGGTTGTAGTCCAAGAAGACTTAGCTGAGTACAACCGTGTTCATGAAGAGATCAATGGAGAACCTGGACCCCCACCGTTCTGCGGTGGCTCGGTATTTGTCGACGAGAGCGCGGATCGAGCTGAAGAGATGGCTCGCAAATATATTGGCGCAAACTATGAGAGCGTTATGCGCCATTACGAGTTTGCGAAGGCACCGCATGAAGGGGTCAAAGGCTACGAGTTCTATACAGGCATAACGGGCTATATAGAAAAACAAGGTGCCGACCGCGCAGCGCAAGACTTCGTTGATTTGATGCCCTGGGGGACTCCAGACCAAGTGCTAGAAAAGTTCGACCACATTCGCAAGATGATCGGTATGAACGCGATAATGCCGGGGTTCAGTTACGGAGGCATGCCATTCGAGGACGCCGAATCGTCGATGCGGCTGTTTGCTGACCAGTGTTTGCCAGAGCTCCTCGGTTGGGAATGTGACCCACTTCAAGTTCCAGGAGCCAAACCCGAGTACCGCTAACAGCCCAAAGATCCGGAGGTCCCCGTGAACAGGTATGGCACCGGCATGGTCGTTGCAGCTCAACCAGAAGCTGTTGAAGCAGGCGTAGCGGTGTTGAGAGCGGGCGGTAACGCAGTTGATGCCGCTATTGCTTGTGGATTGGTGGCTGGTGTCGTTGATCCTCAAATGTGTGGAATCGCAGGCTTCGGGAACTTACAGGTCTACTTGCCCGCAGAAGGAATCCATGAATGCATCGACTTCCACGCCAAATCGCCTCTAGGGACCAGAGCCGATCAGTGGGCCGACATCATCATCGGCGAAACCAGAGATGGTTTTGGCTTCGTATTAGAAGGCAATGTAAACGACGTCGGCTATCAATCAATAGCTACACCAGGTTCGCTTAAGGCGTACTTTGAGGCGCAGACGACCTGGGGAGTGAAAGATTGGGCTGAAATTGTGCATCCGGCGATCGAGTGGGCAGAAAAGGGGTTCGTGGTGCGCCCCCACGTTGCTGGCTGGTGGGCTGAGGGAGCGACAATGGGACGAGCGGACAACGTGCAACGCCTGAGGCAGTCAACGACGGGTCGCAACATCTACTTTCGGTCCGACGGGTCGCACAAACGAGTTGGTGATCGCGTCGCGAACCCAGACATGGCCAACACATTGCGTCTCATTGCGGCTGAAGGTGCTGACGTTTTCTACACAGGTCAGTTAGCGAGCCGAATCGCTGAAGATATGGAAGCACACGGAGGAATGCTGGACGAGCGCGACCTTGCCGAATATCGCACTACCCACAACCAGCCCATACAAACCAGCTATCGGGGACTTGATGTAACCACAAATCACCCACCCGGTGGTGGTGTCATGGTCTTAGAAATGCTTAATATTCTTGAAAATTTCGACTTGGCATCAATGGGTCATAACAGTATCGAGTACGTGCGAACGGTTACTGAAGCCATGAAAAGAGCAACTTCGGACAAAGACAGCTTTGTTGGCGACCCAGAACACTTCGACGTGCCCATGGACTGGTTGATCTCTAAAGATCACGCAAAAGAACATGCTGGAATGATCCGGGCAGGCCACCGTGCGAGCGTGGAACGCATGGCCTACGAACCTCGGGACACCACTCATGTTTGTGTCGTTGACAAGGATGGGAATGCTGCCTCAATGACCCACTCTTTAGGGATGCCCTCGGGCGTGATCACCGATGGACTCGGATTTATGTACAACGGCTGCATGGCCGTGTTTGACCCTCGACCCGGAAACGCAGACTCTCTGGCACCAGGAAAGAGTCGCTTCAGTTCACTTTGCCCAACAATGGTTTTTGATGAAGATCAACTGACCTATGTCGTAGGGGCCCCGGGGGGAACTCAAATAGCAATGGGAGTTACCCAGGTACTTTTGAACAGTATTGACTTTGAAATGAACATGCTCGAAGCAGTTTCAGCTCCACGAGTGTCAGGAACCAGTGATGCCATCGATGTAGCAAACGGGGTGCCCTGGTCGGTGACTGATGCATTAGAAGCAGAGGGATACGAGGTCATTCGAAGTCCCCAAACTCACGATTTTGCGTGGGTACACGGAATAAGAATTAGCAGTGAAGGGATCGATGGGGGAGCGGACCCAGCAGCCGACGGGGTTGCACAAAGGGCTTAGCTGGCATCGCCCCAAGACACCGGCACTGAGAGCGGCCCGCGAAACGCCCACCCTCCGAACTCAACTGGCGGACCGATAGGGTCCAGACGCAGTCGTTCCAGACGCTCAAAAATTCTTGGTAGAGCGACATCACCAACCAAGCTCCTTGAGGCGGCAGCTCCAGCACAGAAATGTGGTCCCGCTCCGAAGGTCAAAGCAGCGGCGGTATCGCGTGTCACGTCAAAATCGTCGGGATTATCGAAGTAGTTTTCGTCACGATTAGCTGAACTGAACATAAAGAAGACTCGTTCTTCAGGCTCGAACTCAACTCCGCCGTAGGAATGTTCTGTTGCTATACGACGTGGCGACATTCCAATAGGAGCTATCCAACGGCAGTACTCTTCGAAGACTTGCTGCCAGGACACGTCTCCTGATGTCGCCAACTCAAGTTGATCAGGGTGCTCAAGTAGCGCCCAGATAGCGCCAGCGATGGCGTCACGGGGTTCATTTTGCCCACCAGAAATCGTTAATTTGATGTTTGCCCTCACCATTTCGTCTGGCATACCAGCGTGTGTCATAACCGACAGCAGACTTGCATCGGCATCTCGTTGAATCTCCGGTAGACGTTCGTCGATAGCCTGATCGATAGCTTCCGTCGCGGATATGCAACGCGCCTCAATATCGGGATCTCCCGTGTAGTTAGCCACGCCATCAATCATTGCTTGGCTCCAGGAATCAAGATCCCCAAATTTGACCTGAGTCAATCCAGTTATCGCCTTTAGAGCCTCGCCACTCACAGCCGTCGCATAATCCGGAACAAGATCAGTTGAGCCTGAGGAGGTGAATCGATCCAAAATGGTGTTCGTAAGTTCCACAAACAGTGCAGCCCAAATTTGTTCGACCTTACGTGGTGAGATAGATGGGTAGTAAACGAAACGCTCTTTCCGGTGTTCCTCGCCATCTTTTCGCATCATGTTGCGCCCCATGAGGACGTTCATGAGTCCGCCAGGTTGATCCGAGGAGAAGACACTTACGTTCTTTTCACATGTATGGATGTCATCTCGACGGGTTATCAGTGTGGCGCCGATCTCTGGCACGTAACAAATGGGCGCGGAATCACGCATTTCGGCCAGAATTGGGTACGGGTCCCGCCAAAACGCGGCAGGATCGATATTCATGACCGGAGCAGACGACATTCAACCAGCATTGCATGAATACGAAGCTCAGTGAGACGTAGCTATGAGATACCAGAGGTAGAAGAACAGTGACCTATTCAGTAGTCGAGTTAGAAGAAAAGTACGCCGACGGCTCCCTTACCCCGGAGCAAGTGATTGACGAATGCCTCGACTCCATTGAGGCGATGGACTCAGTTATAGGGGCTTGGCAAGCGGTCTATGCCGAGGAAGCTCGGGCCGCGGCGGAAATCGCTACCGCCGAGATGGCTTCGGGAACAAGCAAAGGACCATTCCACGGAGTGCCCTTCGCGTTAAAGGACATCGTTGAAGTTGAAGGCAAACTCACAGCTGCCGGTTGTGCCGAATGGAAAGACCGCCGGTCCAGTGTCACCGCAGAAGTTGCGAAGCGGTTGATTGATTCGGGAGGAATCCTTATAGGGAAGACAAAGACGGTCGAATTTGCTTTTGGCGGTTGGGGCACGAACCAAAGGATGGGCACTCCACACAACCCATGGGATGAAGATGTTGCCCGAGTTCCCGGAGGTTCATCTAGCGGTTCTGGTGCTGCAGTGGCTTCTGGGATGGTTCCCTGTGCAATCGGTACAGACACAGGTGGCTCCGTTCGCCTACCTGCAGCCTTTTGCGGGATTGTAGGGCTCAAAACCACGGAAGGTTTGTTGCCCACTGATGGGATCGTTCCTCTCTCCCACACCCTAGATACGCCTGGCCCTATTGCTCGATCCGTAGCCGACGCAGCCGTCATGTATGACGCCATGTCGACAGATAAGTTAAATGTGGACCTATCTGCAGGAATTTCTGGAATCCGGATTGGTTCCTTGTCCGACGAAGAACGCGAGGGTATAGATCCCGAACAACTTCTTGCATATGACCGAGCTTTGGACCAGATTGCTGATCTTGGTGCAGACATTGTCCAGTTCGAGCCAACTAAAACATTCGAAGAAATGAAGGAAGCATCAGCGGTGATCCTCACTGCTGAAGGTTATTTCCATCACGGTGCCCTCATGGATAACCCAGAGTCTTTGGTTGACGAGAATGTGCGATCACGTTTCATCGCAGGCGCAGCTATCTCCTCTGCACAATATGTTGGAGCACTGCTGCAACGCGACAGCGATCGCCAAAGCCTCTCCCTAGCCATTCAGAACATTGATGCGCTAGTGATGCCAACCACGCCAATGTTGCCGCTACCAGTAGCAGAAGCTGACGAACAATCAACCCCTGCTCGCTTCACTCGAGCAATCAACTATCTGTCAATGTGCGCGACGTCGGTCCCTTCAGGAGTTTCAAGTCAAGGTCTTCCGACTTCGCTGCAAATTGCTTGTGTCGGCGGAAATGAGAGCGTTTGTATGCAGATATCCGCTGCTTATGAGCGAGCAAGGGGCGATATGCCCAGGCCCCCGTTATTCGTTGATTGAAGTCAAACGAAGGAATCCGAGATGAAACTGGTGTGGATACGAACCGAAAATGGAAAGACGGTTATTGAGGATCTCGAGATTCCTTCCAGCAAAGAAATTCGTGGCTACGAGACCCCGGTTTTGCCAGTTAGTGGGGTCATATTCAGAACTTCTCAACCCCAAGTGGAGATGGGCTATCACAATGCACCGCGGCGTCAAATAGTTGTCCCATTGGAGGGTGAGGTCGAGATCGAGACAGGAGACGGAGACGTCCGGCTGATTACCGCCGGAATGGCTTTGCTTGCAGACGATGTTTCAGGCCAAGGTCACAAGTCATCTTTTCGTCCCGAGAACGGGGTGACACTCTTTCTCTTACTGCCGGACGATCTCGATCCCTCACAGTGGAGGAACTAACAAGCGTCGTTAGTCGTCGTGCAGGACGAATCTGACACGTTTGAATCCGCGTCCTTTCGACTCCGTTTTAGTTATTTCGATTCGACCCACGTCACCGGTAGAAGTTACGTGGGTACCCCCATCTGCCTGCTTATCCAAGCCGACAATGTCAACCACCCGAATTTCGTTCACTGTGTCAGGTATGAGGTTGACCTTTGTTCGGATCAAATCTCTGTCTAATACGGCTTCTGAACGTTGTAGGAACGAGACAGCAACTGGTCGGTCGGCAGCTATTTCGGCATTACAAAGGTCTTCGATTTGTTCGGCGAACCCTGGAGGGAACTCGTCTAGTTCGAAGTCCATTCGGCCAGATAGCGCGTCCATGTTCCCTCCTGTTACGACTTTTTGCCAGCGCTGCCACATGACCCCACAAAGAATGTGCATTGCGGTGTGGGTACGCATCATCTGATGACGCCGAATCTGATCAACGAAACCTGTCACTGTGGTCCCTTGTTGGGGCAAATCACCACCGAGTTGATGCCACACTCGCCCATCGATGGTTCGGACATCCTCAACAGAACTTTCTCCCCCGTCCCACTTGAGCAGTCCTGTGTCGTGAGGTTGACCGCCGCCAGTCACATAAAAAGCGGTCTGGTCCAATTCGACATGGTTTTCTTCTACCGATTGAACGATTGCGTTGAAACTTTCGATTGAAACATCACGCAGGTACAACTTTTCAGTCACTCTAGATTTACCGACCTTTCCACTGCGGTTGTCGCTTCTCGGCAAATGCCCGGGTGCCTTCGATGCTGTCTTCGGTGGTAGCTAGCAACCGAAATAGATGCTGTTCTAAACGCAAGCCGTCCTCCAAAGGCATACTCAGTCCTTGAATGGCGGCTTGTTTTATCGCGCGCACTGCCAGCGGGCCCGATTCCAAGAGTTTTTCAGCCATCGCCTGAGCGGTCGGCATCAGCTCCTCGAAAGACACGACCTTGTTAACCAGACCCAGTCTGTGGGCTTCTTCGGCATCGATGCGCTCGCCGCTATACAGCATCCACAATGCGTGGCTCAGCGGGATGGAACGGGGGAGTCTTTGAGTGCCACCCCCACCAGGCAGCAACCCTAATAGAACCTCACCAAGACCGAATTGTGCATTCGCGGATGCGATTCGGACGTCGCAACCTAAAGCTTGTTCTAGGCCGCCACCATTGCAGTGCCCGTTAATCGCTGCAATCACGGGTTTCCATATTTCCAGTCCCCGCATCAGGTCACCTTGGCCCGCTGCAGCAAAGCTGTCTGCTGGTTCTGGCACTGAATTGAAGTTTTGTTTGATGTCACTCCCTGCGCAGAATGCTTTGTCTCCGGCCCCGGTCAATATCGCTACCCACGCCTCGTCATTGTGAGCGAAGTCTGTCCACACTTCTGCCAAACGATCGTAGGTTGGTTGATCGCAGGCGTTGTATGCCTCGGGTCGATTAATAGTGACGTAGGCGATGCGATCTTTAATTTCGTAAATGACGCTTTCCATGTCGAACCTTTCGTCGATGAGTAATTATCTTTGCAGCACTTACAACTTGCTGCCGAGTAAAGGCACCGAATCGAGGTCGCGCGTTGAAGTTATGACCTCTGGCGGCGTCAGGTGAGAAGCCTCGGATTGGGTTGGTGCTGCAGTGTTTAAAATCCTATTTTGTTACACATGCAACCTGCCGCAACCGGGGCCCTCATCGGAATTGATATTGGAGGAACCAAAACCCTTGGTGTCACGCTGAGCAATACAGGAGAGGTCCTCGGGAAAAGTTTTGAGCCGACCCGAGAAGGCCTTGATATCGCTAGCCACGCGGTTGAGATGTACCACGCCTTGAGGGAGAAGGCGAGTGAGTCGGGGGCCAGCGTTTCGTCGCTAGGTATTGGAATTGCGGGTCTCGTCGATGTAAGCGGACGACTGCATCGAGCGCCCAATTTGGTCAACGCTGATGGACTTGAAATCTGTCAATTAGTGGAATCAGAGATCGATGTTCCAGTTCATGTGGACAACGACGTTAATTGCGCTGCCCTAGCCGAAATTTACAGCGGTGCAGCCAGAGGAGTCCAGAACGCGTTATTGGTAACGCTTGGCACTGGTATTGGAGGTGCCCTAATTGTGGACGGCGCCGTCCATAGAGGTGCTTTCGGAATGGCC
>CEUZ01094496.1_pt1 | contig 45434 bp, 49 predicted proteins | sample 361511 | NCBI WGS metagenome assembly CEUZ01 (sample SAMEA2622822, study PRJEB7988) | marine metagenome | biome: marine biome (ENVO:00000447); feature: surface water layer (ENVO:00002042); material: "saline water (ENVO:00002010), including plankton (ENVO:xxxxxxxx)" | depth 5 m
ACAACACCGGCCTGCCTGATGGCGGCAGCGACGGTGAACATTCCTGCCATCGCTCTGTCTGTCGGGCCGATGCTGAACGGGTGGCATGAAGGAGAGCGGACTGGTTCGGGAACGATTGTCTGGAAGGCACGCGAGTTGCATGCTGCAGGCGAGATTGACGATGGTGAGTTCGCGGATCTCGTCGCCTCATCGGCCACCTCAACTGGCTATTGCTCAACGATGGGTACCGCTACCACAATGAATTCCCTCACTGAAGCACTCGGGATGCAACTGCCAGGCTCTGCAGCAATTCCAGCTCCGTATCGAGAAAGATCTCAGATCGCCTACAAAACAGGGCTGCGGATTGTGGATCTAGTGAACCAAGATGTCCGACCCTCTGACATTATGACCCGAGAGGCTTTCGAGAACGCGATTGTGGTGAATTCGGCTATAGGAGGCTCAACCAATGCCCCCATTCATCTCAACGCTATAGCCCGCCATCTTTCGGTTCCTTTAGACAACAACGACTGGCAAAAATTTGGTTTGTCTATACCTCTCATCGTGAACATGCAACCCGCGGGGGAATACCTGGGCGAAGACTACTTTCACGCCGGAGGGGTGCCAGCTGTCGTTAACCAGTTGATCGAAGCCAGACTGCTACCTCATCCGGATGCTGTAACTGTCAACGGCTCAACTATCGGCGTTAACTGTTCTGGTGCCAAGGTGCTAGACGAGCGTGTGATTTGGCCCGTAGACGCGCCGATGGTCACCGATGCCGGTTTCGTTCATTTGTCTGGAAACTTGTTTGACAGTGCCATTATGAAGACAAGTGTGATCAGCGACGAATTCCGAAATCGTTATCTGTCCAATCCAGAAGATCCTGACGCTTTCGAAGGGAAAGCAATTGTCTTTGAGGGGCCCGAGGACTACCACAGTCGGATAGATGACCCATCATTAGAAATCGATGAACATTCAATGCTGATTATTCGAGGAGCCGGCCCTATTGGCTATCCAGGCGGCGCAGAAGTTGTGAACATGCAACCTCCCTCCGCCTTGCTGGTGCGGGGCATTCATTCTCTGCCCTGCATCGGTGATGGCCGCCAGTCCGGCACTTCGGGCTCGCCCTCAATCCTTAACGCGTCGCCGGAAGCGGCGGCTGGGGGTAATTTAGCGATCCTCAAAACCGGTGATCATATCCGCATCGATTTGCGGCGCGGGACTGCCAACATGTTGATTTCAGATGAGGAATTGCAAACGAGACGGCGCGAACTTGAAGAATCAGGGGGCTTTCAATTTCCTGAAAGCCATACTCCCTGGCAGGAGATCCAAAGAAGTATGGTCGGGCAATTCGATGAAGGAATGGTGTTGGAGCCTGCCGTGAAATATCAGGACACTGCCCGTACGTTCGGTCCCCCGCGAAACAACCATTAGAGGTCACGTGCTAATCGCAATAGTCTCGCTGATACTCGGCCTTTTCATTCTCGTAAAAGCCGGCGATGTTTTTGTCGACGGAGCTGTCTCTTTAGCGAAGTCGCTCAAGATGAGCTCGGTGGTTGTCGGAGCGATCGTGTTGGGCTTCGGAACTTCTGCACCGGAGCTAGTTGTATCGACGATTGCAGCTTCACAAGGAAATCCATCTTTAGGTGTCGGCAACATCGTCGGTTCCAACGTCGCCAATCTGTCTCTGGTCTTAGGAGTAGCGGCGCTAATAACCCCGATAGCTCTTTCGTCTTCGGTCATTCGTCGCCAAGCACCACTGTCCATCGCCGCAGTGGTTATTTTCGCTGCAACGGTGGCCGATGGTGAACTAACGAGACTCGATGGAGGGGTTCTATTAACTCTTCTAGTAGTGGCCATGGTAATTCTGATTAAGACACCTGCTGAGGCTTCGCCGTCCGAACCAGAAACTGGCTACACCCTTACTCGCAGCTTCTTTTTCTCGCTCTTGGGGTTAGGGGGCGTCCTTGCAGGCGCGCAGCTAGCGGTTTCAGGAGCTACCTCGCTTGCTGATGAATGGGGCCTGAGTGGAGGCTTCGTAGGCTTTTCAATTGTTGCTTTAGGGACTTCACTGCCCGAATTAGTAACTGCGGTTGCCGCAGCTCGAAGGAAAGAAGCTGGGCTCATCGTCGGGAACCTCTTCGGTTCCAATCTTTTCAATGGTTTAGCTGGCGGAGCGGCTATTGGGCTGGTCAACGCTGGGCCGATAAACGATGCCAAGCTCACTGGAGGCGGTCTGCTCGCAATGCTTGGAGCTGTATTTGTGGCGTATTTGCAGGGAGCGAGGAAGCGAAGGATCGGCAAGATAGACGCTTTGTTATTACTCGCTATATACCTCGCTGCCATGCTGTGGTTAGGAGTTACGTAGCCGCTCACTGCTCACCTAGGCTTCGATCGGATTGGTTAGGTTGTTCACACGAAACTAACCAGATAGGAACAGAAATGTCGACGACAGTCATCACCGGCGCCAACCGAGGTATCGGACTTGAGTTGGCGCGCCAATGCATCCAAAGAGGCGACAACGTAGTGGCTGGGTGCCGCAAACCCGATGAGGCTCAAGAGCTAAAAGAACTTAAGCCGAACCTCATTTTGCCAATCGATGTCGGAGACGAGAACTCGGTTCTCTCCTTTAGCGAAGCAATAGATGGGCACGTAAACCTTCTGATTAACAACGCCGGAACAAGTATCACAAACTTAGGTTTCGCTCGCGACGAAGTAGGCGTGATGAACGCTCCTGTCGCTTTGACACTTGACTTGATCAGAATCAACGGACTGAGCGCAGCAACCGTCACGAGAAGCCTCTCGGATCGGCTGGGGTCTGGAAGCAAAGTAGCCAACATCACCAGTCAAATCGGTTCCATGGTTGTCGGCTCCAATTTCAACGATCTGCCTTACGCTGCATCAAAGGCGGTGATGAACATGGTCACTGTGCAACTAGCAGCTCAGCTCGAAGCTAGTGGCGTTGCAGTAGTCGCCTTTCACCCCGGCTGGGTACGGACTGACATGGGTGGTTCGTCTGCCGACATAAGCGTTGAAGAATCAGCTCAAGGTATTCTCTCAACCCTAGAGACTTTTCAGCTTGAACAGAGCGGCGCATTCTTAAGGTGGGACGGCTCAATTCATCCCTGGTAAACAGACACATCTGACCTGAACGTCCTAGGATCCCTCGCCGTGCGCACAGTTAAAATTGACGGAGCAGATGGCCTCAAACTTGTGGCTGATCAATGGGGAGACCCCTCTGGACCTCCTGTTCTGATGTGTCATGGCGCAGGACAAAATCGATACGCCTGGAAATCTTCAGCCGAAATTTTGGCGCAACGCGGATGGTTCGTAACCACGGTCGACGCGCGAGGACATGGCGATAGTGATTGGTCCCATGAACACAAATACGATTCAGAGGACATTGGGAGAGATCTCGCTGCGGTGCTTGAAACGTTCGATTCTCCACCGGCCGTTGTTGGAGCATCGATGGGCGGAATGGGAAGTCTCGCCGCTCAACGCTCCTCGAAAAGTCAGCTATACGCGGCCGTAGTCCTAGTCGACATCACTCCTCACTTCGATATGGACGGCGCCCGAAAGATTATTGAATTTATGTCAGGTAATCCCGATGGGTTTGCGACCCTCGAGGAGGCAGCAAACGCTATTTCTGCTTACAACCCTCATCGCAGCCGACCTTCAAATCCAGCTGGCTTAACTCGCGTCCTACACCAACGACCCGACGGGCGCTGGATATGGAAATGGGACCCCGCTTATGTGACATCCAAACCTGGTTTCGATGCGGACGATCATTCGGCCTTAGCCGCCCACATGACCAGAGTCAGCGAAATCATGACTCAGGGAATGTTGGCTACTGATGTCCCCATGCTTCTCGTAAGAGGCGGGCAATCCGAACTTGTTACAGCAGAAGCAGTGAAGAGTTTTCTTGATCTGGTGCCCGAAGCAGAGTTTGTCGACGTAGCGGGTACAGGCCATATGGTCGCTGGAGATGACAACGACGCATTTACTGAAGCAGTTGCGGAGTTCTTGACGCGCCACCACCCAACTCACACTTGAACCACTCTGAGCAAAATTGTCGACGTGAGTTTATTAAGTGATTTCAGGATTCTTGATTTTCCAGGTATACAAAACCGGAAGTCCGATCGCGGCAAGGACCGCTGCTCCGTAAAACGCGGCGACGGTAGTGCCGCTCATCCATGCGACGATTCCTAGAACTGGGCCACCGATCCCACCTGATAGTTCGAAAAACATTGTGAACGTACTCATTGCTTGGGCGCGCTCGTTCTCCGGGACACCGTCAACAGCTGCGACCATGAGGGCCGGGTAGAGCAGCGATCCTCCGATAGCCAGAATTGCCGCTCCGACGAACATCCCTGGCCGCGTCACAAAGCTACCCATGACGATCATCCCAACCGACGAACCTACAAGCGCCAAAGCAGCTGTTCGAGTTGTGCCAAGTGAGTCAGGTAAGCGACTACACATAAGACGTAACGCCAGCACAAGTAACCCGTATAACGCGTAGATGGGTCCTGCGTCACCTAACGCACGTTCGTCCATTACCTTCGGCATAAAGCCATGTAAAGCAGGAAAGATCATGATTCCCAGGGCCATGACAATTCCCGGCCAGATGGCTGAGCGATACAGCAAGGAACTTCTAGCTGACTGGTTTCTCGTCACAATATTAGGGTCCTGAGGCCCAACGAAATCAGGTAGCCAGCAGGCAACAATTGCCGCCAACGCCATACACATGCCTCCAAGGAGGAAACCACCATCAAAGCCCCACCTGCCCACAGCCCACTCGCCAAGCCAGGGCCCAAACGCCATCCCCCCGTATATCGCTACTGAGAAATAACTTGCTGCTTCACCTCGCCTATGCTCCGGGGCTAAATCAGTAGTAAGGGTCACTGTTCCCACAAAAAAGGCGCCTTGCACCGCTCCCATCAGTAAACGAGCGATCAGCAGCGTGGAGTAGCTATCAGCAAAGGCGTGCGCTGCTAGTACCCCCGCTGTAATGAAAGAGCCTCCAGCGATCAACAAGCGGCGTCCTCTTCGGTCACCTAGCCGTCCGATCCAAGGGCGCGCAAGAACAGCAGAGAGCGAAAACACTCCCAGAGCGACGCCGACCTCAACGTCGCCGCCGTTGAGATCGGTGACTACAAAACGAGCAACTGTGGGAATCACCGATGAGAACCCAAGCGCGGAAAACAATGCAGAGAGGCACAAAATGCCGAACTGCGGGGTCAAAAGACGCTGGTCAGGCTCGCTGCTTTCAAGTGAACCTTGGTTCTGACCCACCGCGAAAACAGTGGGCCGACGCTCCTTGCTGATCACTGCGAACGTCGTTGGTCAGTCAACTCGCACCGGAGGGGTGGTCTCACTGAATTTTTCCCATACAACCTCGTCCGCTACCGCCATGACTTTCTCCAACACCCCTGACGGATAGTTCATATGAGGCTTTGTTGGGTCAAAGGGCGGATTCGGAAGTGGCTGTTCGGGCTGGGAATACTGGCTGGGATTCTTAAGCTCTTCAATTTCTTGGGCGTCAATGCCGCAAAGCTCGCGCACCTCAGGATCTATCCAGGACTCAGCGTCAATGTTGCTACCTACACAAATTTCTAAGCTGAGGCCTTCCGGACCCGCGAAGTACATCGACTGGATAAAGCCGTGGTCCAGAGGACCCAATACCTGAATCCCGTGGGATCGGATTCTGTCACGGAGTTGCAGCAACTCGTCGAGGTCATCGACATTAAAGGCAACATGCTGCATGACTCCTCTGGTGACTGGTTCTCCCCCATTGCCAGCGTGAGTAACTCCCCATTGGATCTCCTCAGCATTGTCTGGGTGTTGAACAAACGCTATGTATGAGCTTTCGGAGAGTTCGGCAAAGCCGTGGTAACAACCATTAACTCCATGCATCCAGTAGAGGGCTTTAGTTGGGCATCCGAGTACTTCAGCGAAAAACTTGAGCTGCGCTTTCATGTCCTTGGTGGAAATAGCTAGATGGTTGACGCCGTTGGGGTGAAGAGCCATATGTGTATGGTACGCCCCGCGAGGATCTTCTACCTAGCACAAGCGTCAGCCGAGAAGGCAATAGCGCGATCGAACGCAGGCCATCCCACATAAGCCATAGGCTGGCTCCATGTGGATTCGCCTACGTCAAATCGCAGTGGTTACGTCAGATCTCTTGAAGACAGCCCTTGATGTCCAGACCGTTCTGGGCGTCGAAGCCTGTCACACTGATCCTGGAGTGGGCGTCTTCGGACTGAAGAACACTCTTTGGCCCATCGGCAATCAGTTCTTGGAGTGTGTCACACCGACAACCGCAAACACCGCGGGGGGTCGCTACATCGAAAGACGAGGCGGCGATACCGGCTATATGGTTATCAACCAGGTTGATGATGTCGCTTCTCGCATCACCCACGTGGAAGATCTAGGGGTTCGGATTGCCAACCATATGAACTACGACAAAGGCGGATTCGAGGGTATACAGCTGCATCCGGCCGACACTGGCGGAAGCTTCTTCGAAATGGATCAAATGAAAGTCGATGGCGGAGAAGACAGCGCTGGTCCTTGGTGGCCAGCGGGGTCTAGCTGGGCGGATTTTTCGCGCACAGAACGAGTGCGTTCAATCTCCGCCGCTGAGCTACAGGCAGTAGATCCTGAACGACTGTCCGCAAGGTGGGCGCAGATAGCTCAGCTCGAACTACAAAGTGACTCTGCAGGAAACCCAACTATGGAGTTCGATAATGCATCGATCCGCTTTGTGGAGGCCAAAGACGGGCGTGGCGATGGACTTGGGGGCATCGACGTTGAATGCGTAGACCGAGATGCCGTTCTCGCCGGAGCTGAACAGCGAGGTTGCGCTGTTAATGAAGAACAGGTGCTACTCGGAGGGTTACGGGTTTACCTGCGAGGATAATTACGTCTCTTAACTTTTTTATAGGATTAAACCCAAGGGGAAAGGGCCTTTCATGAGCGTCAATCTAAGAAACTTCACTCGATCCGTATTTGTGTTCGATGCGGTTGTGCAACGCGTCGCATCCGAAGATTGGGACAACCAATCTCCATGCGAAGATTGGTCCGCTAGAGACGTACTTCGACATCACTGTGGAGTGCTAGCTGCTATGACAGCCACATTGGACAGTGGTGAGACAGTTCCGCCTGAATCCGTTGATTCAGCTCCAGATCCAGTAGCGCTCTGGAACTCGACCCGCGATGCCGCTTTAGAGGCACTCGACCGGACCGGGATTCTTGAACGGGAAGGAAAGTTCTGGTTTGGTCCGATGTCTGTTGATGAGTGGATCGGCATCGTGCAGTGGGATCCGATGACCCACGCATGGGATATTGGCAAAGCCACCGGAATCGACGCTCACCTGCCTGACGACCTGGCGGCCAACAGTCATGAAGTTATTGAACCGATGATAGAGACTCTCTCTAAATGGGGTCTTGTAGCGGACCAGGTTGACGTGGCCGAGAGCGCAAGCGCAGCAGAACGTTTTTTGGGTCTAACTGGTCGAGATCCCAGTTAGACAAACTGAGTCACTTTGACTTCGATGATGAAGTTTGTTGAGCCGACGCTAGTAGACACCGACAGCTCAACTCTCACCGACATTCAGGTAGAAAGCTGGCGCGAGCAGGGCTTTGTTCTTGTGGACGGCCTTCTGCCAATAGACATCATCTGCAAACTCTTTGATGCAGCGATATCCCGATTCCCTGCAGCTGATTCTGATGAAGCCGCTGAGTTAAATGATTTTGGCGGTGGAATGACCTTCCCTGATCGAAATGCAAATTTCAACTTGATGTCCTTGCACCCCCACCTACTCGGCGTCGCATCTCAACTACTGGGGGTGCCAGTTAGCGAACTCAGACTTAGCCAGTCAGACCTCTGGCCCAAATATGGTCGTACGTCTGGCGACCGCGGCAATTTAGATAACCAGGACCAACGAATGCATCTTGATTACCCAAATCACACTTTGACTCATCCACCCACTTGGGATCAGCCTGAAGCTGTAGAAATCATCGTCTACCTGTGCGACGAAGCTGATGTTGGAGGCGCCACCGCTGTAGTTCCACGCGAGGGCCAAGATGACCTCGCGTATGCGCCACCAATGGTAAATACTCCGGGTGTCAGCGACGTTCCCTGGATCAATGATCGCTCCCGCGCAGAGGCCTGGTTTCGGGAGAATCATCCCGATGTCGCAGAGTTTCGAAGACGACTCTACGAACGCGAGGTATATGCCAAATATCGTCAAGGGTCAGTGCTGCTATACAGGCACGATACGTGGCACCGAGGAACTCCTTTACACCCTGGGTCTATTCGCCTAGCTCAGAATTTGACGTTCAGGAAGGCAGAAGCCACTTGGATTAGCACACTTCATCCTGGTTGGGCTTGGGCTATGTATAAACCGGATCGGCGAATGGAACGACTGATAGCGGAGGCGACCCCTGAGCAGCGTTCAGTTCTTGGGTTTCCTGCACCTGGTGACGTCTATTGGGATTCAGACAAGATCGATGCGGTGGAGGCACGCTACGGAGCATTGGGCTTTGACGCTGCGCCTTATCGCCGACAACTCTCATGGACGGGACTCGACTAGGTCGGCTCTGAGACTGCATTAGAGCGGAAGAGGTAACGCTGTCGGAGTCCATTGGTTCGTGGCACTTCGGCAAGTGATTATGACTGGGACTATCGTCGCCTTATGCACGACGACATTTTGAAGTGGCAGGTTGGTGATGTCACTGTTACCTCGGTTCCGGAATCTTCGGACCCAACCTCGCCGAAGTTCATGTTCTCTTCGATCGATAAAGATGGGGTGCTAGCGCTCCGCGACGAATCTCCCTGGTTAGAACCGTTCGTAGGAGAAAAGGGACATCTGCTCCAAAAAATTCATTGTTGCATAATCGATACCGGCACTGAGCGGATCGCTGTCGATACGTGTGTTGGTAACGACAAAGAACGTGGGAATCCGCTCTGGCACGAACAGCAGGGCCCTTTTCTTGATCGTTTGTCCGCTAGCGGATATGCGCCTGAGTCGATCACTCACGTTGTATGCACCCACCTGCACGTCGATCACGTCGGTTGGAACACACGTTTAGTGAATGGCGAATGGGTGCCGACGTTCCCCAATGCGGAGTACCTCTTCGTGGAGGTTGAGTTCGATCATTGGTCTAACACTGAGGACTTGTTTGGTGATCCTGTGTTTGAGGATTCGGTAGCACCTATTAAGGATGCCGGGCTCGCGAATCTCGTCGGATCTGATTATGGGATAGGAGATTCCGTTTCGTTTGAGTCAACTCCAGGTCATACACCGGGGCACATAAGTATCCGGGTCGATTCCGGGGGTCAACGAGCCATCATTACGGGTGACATGGCACATAGCCCCATACAAATTGCCAATCCAGACCTAAGTTCGAGTTTTGACACCGATCCAGATATGGCTCGGTCTACTCGCTTTGAAGCATTCGCCAGATGGGCGGACGGACGTACTTTGGTAATTGGAACCCATTTCGGTACTCCGACGGCGGGCACTATGCATGTTGATGGAGATGCGTACCGACTTGATACTGATCTCTAATCGTTTGCAGTTTGGCTAGCTGAACCTTGGCGGGTGCGGGTAGTCATCGTTATTGGCAAGCATGTATGCGGGTCCATCTAGCTTGTTAATGGCGGCGTCAGGTCCCCAGATATGTTCTTTCATCCATCCAAACACATTTCGGTTGCCACCAAATCTGGCAAGTTCCTCCCCACGTTCGATGGCCTTATCTGTAACTTCGTCTTCTTCTGCTAGTTCTTGAACAAAGCCCGCGGAGAAAGCGTCCTGCCCTGTCCAACGTTTCGCGAATTGCACAGTTTCATAAAAGGCGTGACGGGGAAGTTTGTGGTGGAAAAGCGCCAATTCTGGCTCCGGTATGGCCATACCGATCTCCACTTCATTGGCACACATCATGCCCCTGTCTCGTCGCATCACTCTTTGGTCGTGACACAAAGCCCACATGAATCCTGCCCCAAATGCATGCCCATTAACAGCGGCGATTGTCGGAATAGGGAATGTGATGAGGCGCGAGAACAGCTTCATTGCCTCGTCACCGAAAACTTTGCGGTCGCCTCCTTCGTGTTCGCCTTTGCTAGTGATCCAGTCGAGATCAAGGCCGTTAGAAAAGAACTTAGAGTCAGACGATGCGGTCACGAGAGCCTGAGGTCCGCTTGTTTGCTCGACCTCATCTAAAGCAGCATTTAGTTCTCTAACCATGCTGGTGGTCCACCGGTTTTCACCATTATCCAAGGTAATGACGCTGACGTGACCATGTTGTTCAAGGGTGACATATTCATTCATTCCTTCACGGTAGACCGACGATGGGCATCGCGTCGCATACGGTGAAGGTATGCGTGTTGTCTTCACCGTGCTTGATGCGTTCCCCCACTCAGTCATTGGTTCCGACATGACTCCGAATTTGTCAGAACAGGCGGCTGTCGGCGCAATGCCGGAGGCTGGTGGTGAATCGTTGATGCTTTCCGTTACCTACTCCAATCATGCTGCGTTCATGACTGGTTTACCTCCATTACAAACAGGACACTGGGGCAATTGGGCTTGGATTAACAACGAGTTTGGGAAGACCTACGACAGTGGACCTCAGGGCCGAACCATATTTGATTATTGCAACGACGCGAATCTGGAATCTGTTGCCGTGGTCGGCGATCACAAGTTATTGGCGACGATGGGTGCGTTAGAGGCAAATGTGTCATGGCCACCGGCGGGTTCTCCCCCGGAGGGGACCCCGCTCGATGCCTATGGATACCCCAAAGATGAGGCCGTGATAGAAGCTGCAGCGAACACAGATTTAGATGTGGATTTCGTTCTTTTCCACCTCAATGAGCCCGATACCTCAATGCATATGCACGGACCAGAGTCCGATGAGGCAAGGGACCAGTACCGACGGAGTGACCGCTCTTACGGTTTACTCGTGGATTTGTTGAAACCTCTCTGGGACGACACGATTCTCATTACAGTCAGCGATCACTGTCAAGAACCAACCGATCACCCTGAATGCGTCAATCTTAGAGATCACGCCAAGGCTGCGGGTTGGCCAGTTCAGATAAGGAACGATGGAACTGGCGCGATCGTCGTTGCCTCTGAAGAGATGCCCGAAGAGGAATTTGCGCAACTTCATTTAGAAATGCTGCAATTCGAAGGGATAGAGGGAGGAGTGTTGGCGGCCCCAAACGTTTACTTGGTATGGACTGAACCTCATCGAATGTTTGGTCGAGGGGAGCCTCTAACCCGAGGTAATCACGGCAGCCCTCGCTGTACGCAACAGGTGGCTATTGTCTCCGGGGGGCATCCCGCAGCTCAGAATCTAGGAACATCTGTCTTGCGTGAAAGGCCTGGGACTCTTAGCTGGGCTCCCAGTATTAGGGATCTATTAAAGATCGGTTCTGCCTGCTAGGAGTGGAGGGGCTCAGCTCCGAGGGACCTCGATCCATGGGACGTCCTTATCGATCCGTGGTTCTCCTGGGAGTCCTAAGACTTGTTCACCCAGGATGTTTCGCATGATTTCAGACGTTCCGCCTTCGATGGAGTTAGCTCGCACTCTTAGAAAGCCGTGCTGCACACCGCTTTCCGACCCATCGACTGATAAATCCTCGGGCCGACGAAAGGTGTAGTCGTAATCGACTTGTCCTGCCATACCCATCATGTCAACCGCTGCGGTGAGGAGATCTTGGTTTAGTTCCGCAAACGCGAGTTTGGCGATGGACATTTCTGGGCCTGGGTTTCCTTTTCTCCGGTTTTCGCCCGCGCGCATGTTTGTCAGACGTTGTGTTTCGGAACGCACATACAACTGCATCATTCGGTCGCGGGTAACACTGCTACGAAGACTTTCGGGTGTGTCTTTCCACATCTTGGTCAAGATGGAGACGGGTCCAGATCCTGCCTTGGGTGGGCCGCCGCCACTGCCAGCACCGATCGCGTTACGTTCGTTCATCAAGGTCGTCAACGACACCCGCCAGCCGTCACCGACGTCCCCAATCCGGTTCGAATCGGGTATTTGGACGTCTGTGAGGAATACTTCGTTGAATTCCGCTTCGCCAGTTATTTGACGCAAGGGTTGAACATCGACCCCGGGGCTCTTCATGTCTACCGCAAAGTAAGTCATGCCCCTGTGTTTGGGCATATCGGGGTCAGTTCTGGTTACCAGCATTCCCCAATCTCCTAGATGCGCCATCGTGTTCCAAACTTTTTGACCGTTGACAATCCAGGAGTCGCCATCTTCTATGGCCCGAGTAGCTAATCCTGCAAAATCGCTTCCAGCACCGGGTTCGCTGAAGAGTTGGCACCAACGTTCTTCCCCAGTGAACATCGGTCGAAGGAATCTTTTCTTTGAATCGTCATCGCCGTGGGTATGAATAGTGGGACCGGCCAGATGCATGAAAAACATGGCGGGTTTCATCGGCGAGGCACCGGCTTCTCGGAGTCGAATTTCCACCTGCTTTTGCAGGGTGGGGCTCACACCAAGTCCACCGTGACCCTGGTCGAAGTAGACCCATGCCAGGCCGTGATCGAACTGGGCGCCACGAAAGTCTTCGTAGCTCATTTCTTTTGGGTCGTTGTCGGCAAGCAACGCTTCGACGGCGTCGGTAACAAGAACTTCTTCGGATAGGTCTGCGGAGGTAGCGGTATCAGCCATAGTTGCAGTCTTGTCAATCAAGCAGGGTTAGCACAAGCTGACTGTCGTCTAAATGATCCCAAAGAGTCAGGTTTCGCCGCGACGCCCGTCGAATTGTGGGTCGCGTTTTTCCAAAAAGGCTTGTGCCCCTTCCGCCATGTTGCGGGGAATTAGGACCGACTGATGCTCCATTTCGACGGCTAACTGATCAACAAAACTCGACGTCGACGCTCCATCTATCGATCGCCGAATTCGAACCATTGCGTCAGGGCTGGTGCGTTTCAAGATGTCTGTTGCAGCCGCTACTTCGGCGTCTAATTGATCATCGTCAACGCATTTCCAGATCAATCCCCACTCAGCAGCTTGTTCAGCTGAAATTCGGTCTCCGAGCATCGCCATACCCATGGCCCGTGATCTACCAGCACGTCTGGGGAGACTCCAGGTTGAACCTAAATCAGGAACTATTCCAAGGCGAGGTCCGAACGTCGCTACGAAAAATGATGACTTCACTGCGATGGTGACGTCGCATGCCAACGCGAGTCCCATTCCTCCACCGGCCGCAACCCCATTCACTCTGGCAACAGTTGGCACTGGGCAATTGTGAAGAGCGGCCAACGCTGGGTTGAAGAAATCTCCCATCGACTCGGTGGCTTCATTCGAGTCGGCCTGCTCGGGTTGTTCTGCGGCGTTGTTGAGATCAGCTCCCGAACAAAAGCCTCGCCCTTCGCCTGTAATGACTGCGACCCGGACTGTCTCGTCTTCTTGCACTGTTTCGAGAGCGCTACTCAGATCTTGCATTAGTTCGTCGCTCATTGAATTGAGTGACTCGGGGCGATTTAAGGTGATGGTGGCTACACCTTCATCCTGGTTGTACTGGACAACGCCATTGGGCATATTTGTGGTCATGGTGAAAAGCTAGGTCAATCTCGGGGCGGTCGTCTATACAGAACTCCATCCTGTTCCATAGCTGCCACCGCTTCAGCGCTCATGCCCAGCAAATCACTGAGAACTGAACTGTTGTGTTCTCCGACTTCGGCGGCGGTCAGATCGGGCAGATCCGGAGCATCCGAGAAGCGAAGCGGGAAGCCCGGTATGAGCATTGATCCGGCAAGCGGGTCGCTTACCTCGCGCACAGTGCCTCTCTCCAGAAAGTGAGGGTGAGTTTCTGCGAGTTTTACGGGTTCAACTACCGGTCCGCAAGGCACACGGTGCTGTTCTAGAAGCGCGACGATCTCCTCGTCGGTTTCAAAGGTTGACATCCACTGCTCGATGATTTCTGTTAGGTCGTCACGGTACTCAAGCCGGGTTCGATTGTTCTGAAAACGTAGGTCGTCGGCTAGCTCTGGGGTGCCCAGAGCCGCCCAGAGGTTAGCTATCTGGTTTTCAAGAGCGAACACAACAATCCAGCCTTGGGGACCTTTGAATATTCCAGCTGGACTGGCTGGTGCGTAGTGACGGCCGGTGCGCATCGCGACAACCTCGCCTTCAGACAGCGACGGGCCAGAGACCGCTGTCTCCTGCATATGGTAGACAGAATCGACCATTGCGATATCGAGGTGCGATCCCTCCCCCGTGCGATCGCGACGGTATAGCGCGTATCCCAAGGCGGCAAAGGCGTGCACACCGGTCGCAGTGTCGCATATGCCTGCGCCAATCAACGTCGGAGGACCGTCGGGGTCTCCTGTCATATGCATTAATCCGGAGTACGCCTGAGCAATGAAATCAAACGCTGTCTTTTCGGAAAGAGGGCCAGATTGCCCGAAACCTGAAATCGAGGCCATGATGATTCTGGGATTCAGCTGTCGCAATCTGGCATAGCCAAGTCCTCGTCGCTCCATTACGCCTGGGCTGTAATTCTCTACGACGATGTCGACTTTAGGGATCAAATCTTCGATTAGCGATACGCCCTCACTGCTAGTCAGGTCAACCGAGAGGCTGCGCTTCCCCCGATTTTGTTGCACGTGATAGGCAGACCTCCCATTTCGTCTCGGTGGACTCGGTCGAACAGGGTCTCCATACGGTGGATATTCAACTTTGATGACATCGGCTCCCATCTCCACTAAGAGCCTCGTGCAAGAGGGACCCGCTAGATATTGGGTAAAGTCCAAGACAGTTACACCTTCGAGATAAGGAGTAACGCCCGGTTGATGGCTTGGTTGAGGTTCAGTCACTCTTTGAGAGTAGGTCCTCGCCCAGGATCGATGTTATAGAAAACCGCTTTAAACGGCTCAGCATTCCCATATGTCGGGCAAGTTATCTTTACTCTGGAGGGAGTGGTACCGAACCAATCCAGGCTGCTTGTTCTAACGATCGCTTTACTATTAGGAGTCGCAGCCCTGGTGCAGCTGATCAACGGCGACTCAGGTGACAATTCTTCTTCTACAGCATCGTCTCCCGTTGAAGAAGAAGTCGAACCCATAGCGAAAGACTCACCTTCCGAGTCAGTACCACAGAGCAGTTCGGCTAGCGCTCCAACCTCTTCGCCGATAGCACCAACGAGCACCACGAGTGCCCCGAGTTCTCTTTCCTTCACCACTAGTGAGGAGGGTTCGGTGACCATCAGTGGGTACGGCAACAACGTCGTCGCGATGGGTGAGAACTGGCCAAATTTCCGCACTGCTATCTACAGAAGCAAAGCGCCGAATTCAGATCTCGTTATTGAACTCCGCGACGATCAGGTGACAGTTGCCTCGTTTGGGTACTCAGAAAGCAATTGGCCAGTTCAGGGCATACGGTGGCTTGATGATGTGACACAGGGCGTCAAAGAAATCTCTGTTTCGGCTTCGGGCGGTTGGGAAATTGACCTACTTCCAGATGCTTTCCTATGGAACCAGCAGATAGACGCTGGCACAATCCCTCAGCCGGAGGACTTGTTGTTGTTCTCATCACAGGGCCTGACGTTCGTTGGCTCCCAGCAAAACCCAAGCACTGAAGGTATCGGCGATTTAATGATCTACAACGCTTGCGAAGGGCCCTGCAAAGAGGGAAACACTATTTGGGTCTTTCAACTGGATTCTGATTGCAGTTCCATCCCTGCCGTTTTCGTTAGGGAAGTAGGAAATCCGTTCTTTGAACGAATCTCTCCCTCCAGTTCCGGCTTAGGAGAGAGCCCACTAGAGGTGACATTGCGTCCCTATGAATGGCTTCAAGTCCTGACGCACTGCCGATGGTCTGCTGCACCCACGACGGGCTAGCTCACCTGACGCTGACCAGATAACTACTTATAGCGATAGGTGATTCTTCCTCGAGTCAGGTCGTAAGCGGAAACCTCTACCTGAACCCGATCTCCGGGAAGGATGCGGATATGGTGTTTTCGCATCTTGCCGCTCAGGTGACCAAGAACTTCGTGTCCGTTATCCAACTCGATACGAAAGTGACCGCCCTTAAGCGCTTCAACAGTCTTTCCTTCGAGCAAGATGGCGTCGTCCTTCTGTTTCGGCAAACCAGTTTCCCTTCAATAGCTGTCTCTATATCCTACCGGACTAGGTCGACTAGCCGAGATATGAGCATGTTCGACGGAATCGAACTATTTTTGTGGTAATTCCACACAGGGGGATCCAAATGTCCTATGACTTAAAGATTACGGGCGGCACCATTGTTGACGGGACGGGCTCACCACGTTTCTCAGGCGATCTAGGCATTAAGGACAAACGAATTGTCGCGATGGGTAACGCTCCAGCTGAGGCCGATAAAACCATCGACGCGACAGGTCGGATTGTTGCTCCCGGTTTTGTTGACATTCACACCCATTACGACGCTCAAGTGCTCTGGGATCCGTTAGTCAGTTGTTCTCCTTGGCACGGAGTCACCACCATTGTTATGGGTAACTGCGGCTTCTCCGTGGCACCAACTCGTCCAGAACATCGAGACCTGATCATGCGCACACTTGAGAATGTGGAGGGTATGAGTGTCGAGGCCCTTCGCGCTGGTCTGGGTGACTGGGGTTTCGAAACCTTCCCCGAGTACCTTGATGCTCTTGACTCAAATGGTTGCGCCGTAAACATGGCAGCCATGATCGGCCATACGGCTTTGCGAATGTACGTTATGGGCGAAGAGGCCACAGAGCGGGAGGCCACCGAAGCCGAAATTGCGGTCCAACGTGAACTGGTAACCGAAGCTCTCGAAGCAGGCGCCTTAGGCTTTGCTACTAGTCGGGCTAACACTCACGTCGGCTACGAGGGTCGCCCAGTCCCCAGCCGTTTAGCGACCCCAGAAGAGATAATTGAGATCGCTCAAGCACTCGGCGACGTGGGCGGCATTATGCAGGCGACTCAAGGTCGTGGTCTGAGCCACCAGCAATTTGCGCAGGTAGCCGAAACCACTGGCGCCAACGTAAGTTGGACAGCTTTACTTGCAAGTGCTGTCGGACCTGGAAGTCATTTAAAAGATGTAGAACAAGCCCATGAACTGGCTGCACGCGGTATCGCGGTCTACCCTCAGGTCGCAGTCCAGCCGGTGCAGTTTGAAATGAGTTGGAAGGCTCCCTTCATTTACGAGGGTATGCGGTTATTTGAACCTGTGGCCAAAAGCGACCACGACGGCAGGAAGGCCTATTACGCCGATCCTGAGTGGCGAGAAAAGTTCAAAGAAAAGGCCGGCAATGGCGGCAAGGTAGGCGATCGTTGGTCTCGGACGGAAATAACTTGGTTTCCTCCAGATCCATCGTTTGAAGGACTTAATGTTCAGGAACTTGCCGATGAACGCGGGGAAGATCCTATAGATCTCATGTTGGACATGGCCTTGGACGCTGATCTGGATATGCGAATACTTCAAGATGTCCTTAATCATGACCGTGATGAGATAGACGAGTTGCTACACGACCCCACCACAGTTATCGGACTTTCAGATGCGGGGGCTCACGCCAGTCAGCTATGCGACGCCAAATACTCGACCGAGTTTCTGTCAACCTTCGTGCGAGAACGGCAAAGTTTCGAGGTTGAACAAGCAGTTCATATGCTCACCCAGCGGCCAGCCCAGATTTTTGGGATCGAAGACCGTGGCACCCTCAGCGAGGGTGGCTGGGCTGATGTCGTCGTGTTTGACATGGATCACGTTGGACACGATGGAAAACGCCGCGTGTACGACCTTCCATCTGGGGCCGATCGCTTGATTTCAGATGCTAAAGGGATTGACGCAGTAGTCGTGAACGGAACTGTCATTAGACATGATGGAGAAGACACGGTCTCTGCGGAATCTGGATTGCCTGGAAAGCTACTCCGTCAGGGCAAAGGCTAACGAGTGCCTGTAGACCCCGATCGCGACTTCTGGAAGCCCGGCATGGATTGGGCTAAAGCTATTGAGGACATCGAATACGTCAAAGGCTTAGCCGACGAGATGGGAGGAGCGGAGCGGGTTAAGCGACAGCACGACGGTGGTAGATACACCGTCCGAGAACGGATGGAGAAGTTCTGCGACCCCGGCTCGTTTCTAGAGATGGGCCATCTCATCGGCGCCGCGGAATACGACTCCGAGGGCAACTTGGCGGAGTTTTCGCCAGGCGGCTACGTCATGGGGTTAGGAGAAATTGATGGTCGAGCGGTCTCGGTTGGCGGTGACGACTTCACGCTGTCTGGCGGCAGCCCGCACGATGTGCACAAGCTCCCCCATCATTTTGCACAACCGTTAGCGCTCAAGTACGGAATTCCTTATGTCCAACTGCGTGAAGGCGTCGGGCACTCCTCAAAACAAGACGAGCAAGACGGTCACATGGGTCTCCCACAAGGCGATTTGTGGCATCAAGGAGTCGAACTGCTCGGCAATGTCCCTGTGGCTTCGGCAATTTTGGGCTCTGTGGCTGGCTGGCCCGCAGCAGCGGCACTGCTTTCCCATTTCAGCGTAATGGTTAAAGAAAAATCTCAAATCTTTCCATCTGGACCTCCGGTTGTTGAGCGGGCCATAGGAGAAAAGCTTTCCAAAGAGGAACTGGGTGGCTGGCGAATGCACGTCGTTGAAAGCGGTCAGGTCGACAACGTCGCTGAAGACGAAGACGACGCTTTTCAGCAAATACGCGATTTTCTGTCCTTCCTTCCGAACACTGTTAGGGAGGTGGCTCGACGAGTCGATACCGGTGACGATCCCGAACGACGACCTCAGGAACTTCTCGATTTCATTCCTACTAATAGACGACAGGGCTACGATGCGCGGGCCCTGATCCGCCACGTGGTTGACAACGGAAACTTTTTCGAGATGAGAGAGCTATACGCGAGCGGACTTATTACTGGTTTCGCCCGGTTAGACGGCTGGTCAGTAGGAGTTATTGGCAGCGATCCGATGAGTAAAGCTGGCGCTATGGACGGCAATGCTGCCGATAAGTACACCCATTTCGTTGATCTCTGTGACACTTTTAACTTGCCCCTCCTCATTTTCTTGGACATGCCGGGCTTTATGTTGGGGTCTCACGCGGAGCGGATTGCGACTATGCGACGAGGAGTTCGAGCACTCATAGCCTCAGCCGAGTGCGAGGTGCCAAAGATTGAATTTATGGTGCGAAAGAGTTACGGCGTAGCTGCAGATGCTCCTAACTCCATCGGATTGCCTGACAGCATCAACCTTCGATTTGGATGGCCCTCGGGTGAATGGGGAGGAATCCCAATTGAGGGTGGAGTCGCTGCGGCATATCGAAGAGAAATTGAAGCTGCAGAAGACCCTGATGCTCACCGTGAAGCTATCGAAGAGCGGTTGCTGCGACTTCGCTCTCCTTTCAGGGCAGCTCACCGGGGTGACGTGGTTGATCTGATCGATCCCAGAGAAACAAGATCATTAGCGTGTCGGTTTATAAATCTTGCCCAACCAAAATTACGCGAATTGGCTCAACGCCCTAAACGCGCTGTCCGGCCTTAGCTTGAAGGGGTGCCCGTCAACGTCACCCTGTAACCACGGCGGGTAGCGGGAAAATAATCCCATGTTGCGTAGTGTTGAACGCAGCGGTTGTCCCACATAGCTATCGAATTCTTGGACCAGTGGAAGCGCACATGAAAGTTGGGGTTCTCGATGTGTCGATAGAGGTGCTGCAACACCGATCGGCTCTCTTCTCGAGTCAAGCCCTCCACGTGTTTAGTGAAACCCTGGTTGACATAGAGAACTTTTCTTCCGGTCTCAGGGTGCGTGGATACAACAGGATGCAGCGCCGAAGGAGGTGTTACTTCTTGGCGGTGACCAGGCAGCTTGCCTAATTGATGTAGGGCAACTCTCTTTTCAAGGAACTCCTGAAAAGTTGGCGACAACGCTTCATACGCCGCATACATGGAGCTGAAAAGGGTGGCTCCTCCACCGTTGGGAGGTACTTCGGTCATTCGCAAAATACTGGCGGAGGGAGGCGACTCCTCAAAACTGACATCGGTGTGCCAGCCATCACCAGCTACATTCTTAGAATTTTCGTCAGCGTGAATCACCAAGATTTCAGGATGATTCGGATGGTGGGAGACAGTGGGGTGAATGTGTGGTTCTCCGAAGCGACCGGCAAACGCTATGTGTTGTTCGTGTGTTAGATCCTGATCCCTGAAAAACAGCACTTGGTGGTCCAGCCAAGCTGTGCGAATCTGTTGAACTACGGTTTCGCTGAGTTCCTCACGCAGATCGATACCAGTGATCTCAGCACCAATCCGTGGAGTAATCGGGCTGACAGTAATGGCATTCATTCTCTAAGGCTATGTGTCTGACCTCTGAACGTGGCAGATTAATAGGGTGATAGACCTAAGATCTGACACCGTTTCCAGACCAACAGATGCAATGCGCGAGGCTATGTCTAGTGCCGAGGTGGGAGATGATGTCTTCGGAGACGATCCAACAGTTCGTGACCTCGAAACTCATGTTGCTGAACTGCTAGACAAAGAAGCTTCCGTTTTTGTCTCTTCCGGAACCCAATCGAATCTCTGCGCCCTTATGGCTCATTGCCAACGCGGTGATGAGTACCTCGTCGGTGATCATGCACACACATATATGTACGAAGCGGGCGGCGCTGCTGTGCTGGGCAGTATCCAACCTCAAACCATTCAGATGCTGGACTCTGGAATGTTGGACCTCGACGCTGCACGGTCAGCGATCAAACCTGACGACTCTCATTTCGCTCAGACACGACTTCTTTGTCTCGAAAACACCACCGATGGGAAAGTCATCGAACTTCAGGACCTATATGACGGACGCGAGCTAGTCGACGAGCACGACTTGGGTTATCACCTGGACGGCGCTCGTCTTTGGAACGCGGCGGTCGCACTCGAAGTGAAACCCTCCGAAATAGCAGCTCCCTTTGACACAGTGTCGGTATGTCTATCCAAGGGTTTAGGAGCCCCAGTCGGTTCAGTGTTAGCAGGGTCAGAATTACTCATTGACCAAGCGCGCAAGTGGAGAAAAATGCTAGGTGGAGCTATGCGCCAGGTGGGTTTGATAGCTGCCGCAGGAAAACACGCAGTAGAAAATCACATTGATCGCCTAGCTGAAGATCACCGAAACGCTGAACTTCTTGCTAAAGGCCTCGCAAAAATCGAAGGTCTAAACGTCGATGCACAAAACACAAATATGGTTTTTGTGAGCTCTACACAAGCTACAGACGACTTGGAGCAACGATTACTGGACCGCGGTGTCATCACGCGTTGGTCTGGGCGTAGCAGCCGGATGGTGCTTCACCTTGACATCACAGAACATGATGTGGACTTGGCCGTGAGTGCGATCGCTGAAGAATTAGCGAACTAGTCAGCCACCAGTTCGGTAACTGGTTCTATCAAATAATCCGACAGGTTTGCTTCTCTCGTCATCGCATAAAAATCGACGTTCCGCCAAGGTGAGTTAACAACGATGCGGCCTCGCTCATTTCGGTAGTAGGAAGTCATTCCCGGATGGGTCCACACCATCTGCTCATGTGCTTGGTCAACGTCCTGGTTATATCCGTCGTGGACTTCTTGACGAATTTCCACTGAACCGATATTTCGGTCAAGCATCTTTTGGATCATGTCCATGATGTACCTGACCTGCATCTCCACTACGAAGATGAGACTTCCACCATGTCCTGGCTGAAGATTCGGCCCATAAAGGGTAAAGAAGTTCGGAAAGTTTGGGACAACCGTACCCAGATACGCCTGTGCGTTGTCGCGTTCCCATTGGTCCGCTAGGGAGACCTCCGAACGTCCCCTCGCTTCATAAGTGGTGATGAAGTTCAGAACGTCAAAGCCTGTCGCAATAACTAAAACGTCAGCCTCATATTCGGTTCCATCATCTGCATATAAACGTCCCGAATCAACCCTGTCGACGTGTTCGTCAACCAACGTGACTTTGGGGTTTCGCAGCATGCGGTACCAGCCGTTGTCCATGAGCATTCTTTTACCAAAAGGTGGGTAAGTAGGCAGGACGCGTTCGAGGAGATCAGCGGCTTCGTCACCCAACTCGTTAACGACATAGTCAGTGAAGTACGCCCTATGCCCATCATTTTGCGCGTTCAATGATCTATCTGGATGCTCCCAATCTGGATCTTTTTGGAGTGCCGAATGGATTCGGTCATTAAAGGTCCAACCAAGACGCACTCTGTACCAATTTCTGTACAGCGGCACTTCTCGAAGCAAAAACCGAAGGGGGTCCGGTACGTCTTTGCGGAATTGTTCGAAGGGAGCTGCCCAATGGACGGATCTCTGAAAGATAGTCAAGGAGTTCACTTCGTCTTGGATTTCAGGTCCGATTTGCATGCAGCTCGCACCATTTCCGATGATCGCCACGTTTTTACCCGCAAGGTCAGCTTCCTTCGGCCAGCGAGCCGTGTGCCACTTCTCTCCTTCCCATTCGTCGAGACCTTCGATATTTGGGAAAACAGGGGGATTGAATATCCCTGCGGCGCTGATGACCACGTTTGCTTCAACTTCTTCCACTGTGCCATCGGATAGTCGAAGTACCGCACGCCATTTTTGTTGATCGGGTTGGTATTCGATTAGTTCGACGTCGGTCTCAAATCGAATGGATTTTCGAACCTCGAAGCTGTCACATACGTGTTCTAAGTAGCCGTGTAATTCATCGCGCAAACAGAAATATTTTTCCCAGTCGTATGGGGCGAATGAATACGAGTAAAGGTGGTTTGGGGTATCTACGCCTGCACCCGGATAACGGTTCTCCCACCAGACTCCACCAACTGTCGAGTTGCGTTCTACGACTTGAAAATTGATACCGAGCATTTGGAGGTTGATCGCGGCGCACAAACCTGAAACACCTGCGCCAATGATTAAAACACTGAAGTCATCAGGGGAAGCTATGGGTTCGTGATCGAGGAACTTGACTTGGCCAAGTTGGGCCGCTGTGAATTGACCATATTCGGATGGAACCGGTTCGGCCATGGAAACGCTGAGCATCCTGACGATCAGATCCTCTTCGGGTTCTGGAAGAGCAACCGGGCGACCTTCTCTCCAAGCCAATATGGCCTCAAGTGCCGACTCGCGGACTTCTTGCTGGTGTGCAGGTTCGAGCCCGCCGGTGTCGTTGTCACCTAGCCCTGGTTGGCGCTTGGGTAAATAGGGTTCTTCTAACCAGTGCAACTCACCCGTTAGTTGGACCAACACCATTAGCAAAGTAGGGATGTTCGCAACTTCGATGGCTTGGGCAAAGATTTGCTCGTCAGGTTTCGTGTTCATTCTGATTTACCAGGATCTCCAAGGTTCTCTGCACTCAAGATATCTCTTTGAGAGTGGTCGAGGCGGAGGTCTTCGTTGGGAAGCGCCATGGGGCCTAGATCTGGGCTTATCAATCACCGCGTGCTTCTGTTTTCATCTGATGTGTCGACAAAAGTCATCTGAGGTGAGACAGACTTCTCCTATGACGGGATCGAAGGTGAAGTTGCTGGGGTTCGTTGGGCTCGGGGCTATGGGAGGGCCGATGTGCGCCAACTTGGCGACCAAATCACCCATTCCGGTGCTCGCCTACGATCTCAATTCCGCAGCAGTATCAAAAGCAGTTGGACTAGGCGCCATAGCGGCTAGAGATCTAGAACATGTTGCAAGCGCCGACATAGTTTTTGTATGCGTCCCAGGAGAAGAAGAAACAAGATCGATTTTCCTTGACGAGGACGGTTTGTGTGACCACGCCAGAAAGGGCACAACTTTCATTGATTGCACTACAGCGACCGTCGACGTTAATCATCAAGTCGCCGAGGCGTTGAGGTCGCTGGATTGTGAATTTGCCGATGCCCCCGTAGCACGTGGAGTTCCCAATGCTGTAGACGGAACGCTGTCCATTACGGTTGGCGCTGAGCCGGAGGTCTTCGATCGGATTGCTCCGTGGTTGGGTTATATGGGTTCCGACGTTGCATACTGTGGTCCGGTCGGAACCGGAACGGTCATCAAACTCATGAACAACATGGTGCTATTTGAGAATGTGTCGGCTTTGGCAGAAGCGATGGCAATCGCAACGCGCGCTGGGGTTGACCGGTCTCGAGTATTCGACCTATTGGGTCAAGGTTCGGCGGATAGCTTCGCTCTCCGGCGGCACGGAGCATTCATGACTAGTGGGGACTATCCCGACGACCGTTTTCCCACGAGCTACTCCGCAAAAGACCTCGATTACGCTTTAGCGTTGGCAGACGACCTCGGCGTTAACGCGGCTGGAGCGCGCCTAGTTCGAGAACGATTTGCTGAAGCCATAGAGCGGGGCTTAGGTCACCTATATTCACCAGTCGTCTACGAATTGTTTGAAGATAAATGAGCTATTTAGACAGTGACTTGGTGGATCGAGCCACACAACTTGCCGACAATCATCTCTTCCCCTCCGCGCTCAAGGTGGATGCTTCAGGGGCTATTCCTTCAGCACAACTAGATCTTGTTCGGGACGCTGGTTTTCATGGCCTTTTCGCTCCGACGGAATTTGGAGGCTTGGGTGCTTCTCCTGAAACTCAGTGGGCTGTTCATGAATCGTTGTCAGGGGGTTGTTTGACCACGAGTTTCGTGTGGGCTCAACATGCGGGACCCAGCAAAGCTGCAGTCGAAACCAATGGGCCGATGCGTACACGCTGGGCAGAGGCTCTAGCCACAGGAGAGTCGCGAGGCGGGGTGGCTTTCGCCCACTTAAACCGACCTGGTACTCCTATGCTTCAAGCAGAACCTAAGGGCGGCGGATGGGCATTTTCGGGTTCTGCTCCTTTTGTCACCGGATGGGGTCACATTGACGTCGTGCTGACCGCTGCGCGTCACAACGACTCAGTGGTGTGGGCGATGCTCGACGCGCAGGATTGCGAAACAATTACTAGTCGGCGCCTGACATTGGCAGCTATCGATTCAGCCGTCACTGTTGAGTTGTCTTTTGACAAGCATCCGGTGGCAGAAGCATCGGTTATCTCTGTTGAGAGCTTCGCTCAGTGGACAGACCGTTATCGCAAAGGGCTGCGTTCAAACGGTTCAAATCCTTTGGGGGTGGCCGCTCGCGCGGCGAAGTTGTTAGGTCCAAGTCCCTTAGACGAGCAACTGATCGATGCGAGGGACCGAATCAATGCGGCAACCGTTGACGAGTTACCAGCAGCGAGAGCTCTTTTGGGAGACCTATGCGTCCGGACTACTTCTGCTTTAGTAGCCACTGTTGGAGGATCTGCCCTATTTATGGAACAACAAGCTCAACGACTTGCTCGAGAGTCTTTATTTTTGTTGGTACAAGGACAGACACCTGAAATCAAAGAGCACCATATGCGACTCTTGACCGAAAGTGCAGATCTTGGGAAGTAACCGATCGACAAACAGTTAGCTATCTATCGGACAGCTGCTACTTCATCACCCCTCAAGTGACATAGTGGTGCGATGACATCATCAGTTGAAACTGCGACTGGCCCAATCGATGCCTCGGAGCTGGGTCGGGTGTTGATGCACGAACATGTTTTCGTAATTTCGACCGAAATTCAGCAGAACTACCCTCAGGAATGGGGAGACGAGCAACATCGAATTGATGACGCTGCAGCGAGGTTGAGAGAACTAAAGGAGAGCGGGATTGACACCATTCTTGATCCGACAGCCATAGGTCTCGGTCGTTACATCCCTCGAATTCAAAAGGTCGCCGAGCAAATCGACTTAAAGATCGTTTGCGCAACCGGTCTATACACCTTCAACGAATTACCTCACTACTACCGTCGCCGAAACACTTCGGATGCCGATGCTCTCACTTCGCATTTCGTTCAAGACATTGACCAAGGTTTTGGCAATACAGGAGTCAAAGCAGGAGTAATCAAGTGTGCGACTGACAAGCCGGGTCTGACGCCCGACGTAGAGCGAGTGTTGCGCGCATGCGCTCAGACCCACCGCGAAACTGGATGCCCTATAACTACACATACAGACGCAGAAACCGAGCGCGGCTTAGACCAGCAAAAAATTTTTCTTGAAGAAGGAGTCGACCTTACCCGAGTGGTGATCGGTCACTGCGGAGACACAAACGATCTTGACTACCTTCAAAGGCTTCTCGACGCTGGCAGCATCTTGGGGATGGATCGATTCGGCATCGACGGATACCTGACAACAGAGCAAAGAGTTGAGGTTGTCGCGCATTTGTGCGAAAAAGGTTTTGCTGATCAGTTGGTACTAAGTCATGACGCTTCGTGCTATATCGACTGGATAGAGGGAGAAGTGCCCCTGGCTCCGCTTCCAAATTGGCACTATCTACACATCAGCAAAGATGTCATTCCCGCCTTATTGCAAGCTGGAGTCTCTGACGAGCAAATAGACACCATGTTGGTAGATACCCCAAAGAGATTCCTGGGGTCACAAAGTCTTGGTGGGTACTAGCCTCAAACCCATGAGTGAACTCCAAATTGGTGATGAATTTAGCGACGTCGTTCAGGTCACGGATGAAATGTCGCCACCCCACCTTCCCAACAAAGTACTTTCGACTCCTGACATGGTGCGTCTCATCGAGGGCACATGCCTATTCGGTGTCCAGGACCAGCTTCCGGAGGGCCAAACAACGGTGGGAATCCACATCTGCGTCAGCCATTCAGCGGCAGTTGCTTCGGGTGAGGAAGTGTTGGTCCACGCAGAGTTAGCGGAAATAGACCGTAAGCGTCTCGTCTTTAATGTCAGAGTCACTCACGGAGAAATTTTGGTATCAGAAGGCACCCACCAACGATTCGTCGTGGGCTAACGCCGCTCTGCTTAGGGCTCGATAACTATTTTTCCAATAGACGTTCTATCCATGAGGCTCCGCAAAGCTTCTGCAGCTCCGTCAAGACCGTAAGTGGCCGAGATATGAGGGCGTAGCTGCCCATCCGCAACCCACTGCAGCAAATCTTCAGCGATTTGGTTTGCTAATACCGGGTCTCGGGCCGTCATAGCCCCATAGAAGACACCCACTATCTGACAACTTTTGAGCAGGGTTAAGTTGAGAGGAATGGATGGAATTCCGGCGGTGAAGCCAATCACTAGAAAGCGGCCCTCCCATCCGATTGCGCGCAGTGCTTGTTCGGCGTAATCACCCCCCACGACGTCATAAATGACGTCCACACCCGCTCCATCAGTCAGCTCCTTGGCCCGATCTTTCAGGTTTTCTTCTGCATAGTTGATCGTCTCGTCAGCACCACGTTCCCGACATAGATCAAGCTTCTCCTCAGTGGAAGCGGCAGCGATTACTCGAGCGCCCATGAGCTTGCCAATCTCCACCGCTGATAGACCTACATGACCTCCAGCGCCCAGAACTAGAAGTGTTTCTCCTTTTTGCAGATGTCCTCGTTCTTTGAGCCCGTAGTAGGTCGTCCCATGTGCGTAAAGCAAGCCAGTCGACTCCGCAAAAGCAACACCATCGGGTAAAGCCCTCACAGATGATGCTTTGGCGACTGCTAACTCCGCATAGCCTCCTACCGAACCCAAGCCGCTCACTACGCGTGTACCTACCTCAACATCGTCGACGCCTTCTCCGAGGGACGTCACAACGCCAGCTACTTCTGCACCAGGTACATATGGAAGGTCCGCTTTGAACTGATATTTATCTTCCAACATCAAAGTGTCGGGGAAAGTGACTGGGGCCGCTTTGACTTCAATAAGGACTTCTCCGGGCCCAGGGCTCGGATCCGGAACATCGACCACCACTAGATCTTCTGGCGGCCCAAACGCATTGCATAAAACTGCTCTCATGGCGCCAAGACTAGATGGATGCGAGGAAGCGTGCCCAAGGATCTAACCACTAATCAAAACGATGCACAGCTATTGCAAGGAGCGTTCAGGGCAGCAATAGATCTGATCGCTGTTGAAAGTCAGCTGTCGCGCAATTTTAGGAACCCGATCCGTAGACCTCGGCCTCGAACCATTCGCAGAACTCCTCATCGCGTGTACTTTTCCAAAGGTCCCAGGTCTCTTTACCGACGGGGGAAAGAAAAGCACCGAGCTTGATCAGTTGCATGCGCATGTCGACATGCACCCGACCTACCAGACCCTCTTTCCAAGCATCGTAGGTGTCGAAGAGATCAATGAGGTCTGCTCCCAAGAGATTGAGGGCGCGGAAGTATTCTTCCCCCTGCAACTCCTCGGTAGACCAGTCCTTGATCAGGAACTGACTGAAGTTGGGGTCGCGTGAAATAGCGAAGTAGCGATCATACAGACGGTCGGTGAGGCCGTGTCCAAATTGTGTGCGACTGTGTTGGAGCGTCTGCCGGGCTTCAGCGCCTATAAAAACAATCGATAAGGAAAGTATTACTGCTTCTACAATTTGAGCCCAGTTGGCGATCTGATCGAGTGTCAATGGCGGGTCCTAGATACGAACACTAAGTGCGGCTCAGTCGTCGCAGAACGTGGCGAGAACCGAGATCAATGAGAAGGAACAACACTGCGCCAATCGCGAGTTCCGTCCATCCTCCGCCATTTGCCACGATAAAAACGGCAACCAGCGCTGCTACGAGGGGGCGGGTTAAATAACGCACAGTTTCAGTGAACCATGGCCTGAGCACGAACACGGGGATAGCCCTAGTCTTTCGTGATGGACACTTCTCGTTTTCCTTTAATGCCAGGGTCGTCACCGATGCTAATTAGCAGTAGCTCAGGTGTCTGGCTTCAAACAGCAGACGGGCGCCAAATCCTTGATGCTGGAGGCGGAGCGATCGTGACCAATATCGGTCATGGGCGACCTGAAATCGCTCAGGTGGCTTCACAAGCTCTTGAACGCCTGGACTACGTGGTGCCAGTGTTCGCAACTGAAGCACGGGTTGCCCTAGCAGAAGAAGTAAGCGACAACTGGCTACCCGACCCTTCTTGGAGATCTGTTTTCGTGAGTGGAGGTTCAGAATCAGTGGATGCAGCTATCCGAGTCGCTCAACTTCATCATGTGGCTTGCGGGCGATCGGAACGCCACAAAGTAATCGGAAGAGACGTGTCTTATCACGGCGCAACTTTGGGGGCGTTGTCAGCTGGTCTACATGATCGAAGGCGCAAAGGCCTAGAACAAGCCCTCCTATCCATGCCAAAAACAAGCCATTACGACGCCGAAGAGCTAGAGAAAGTCATTGAACTAGAAGGACCAGATACCATCAGCGCGTTTATTGGTGAGCCAGTGATCGGCGCCGCTGCCGGAGCCTACGTTCCTCCCGATGACTATTGGCCGCGAATCTCAGAGATTTGTGCCCGGCACAACATTTTGGTGATCGCTGACGAAGTCATGACCGGATTCGGCAGGTTGGGAACAACGATGGGTCATGAGGCACTCAAGTTCACTCCAGACATCATCGCTGCCGGTAAAGGACTGGGCGGTGGATACGTCCCTATCGGAGGCGTCTACTGTCGACCCGATGTCGTAGCACCGATCGCCGAAACTGATCTGGCATTAATGTTCTATACATTCGCTGGTCACGATCTCTGTTGTGCCGTGGCCAAAAAGGTTCTGGAAATAGTAAGAGAGGAAAACCTCATTGATAGAGCGCGAACCATGGGGGACATATTACGCGGGCGTCTCGAACAAGAGTTTCAAGACCACCCAAATGTAGAAGAAGTGCGCGGTAGAGGGCTTCTACAAGGTTTAGGTCTGGTCGCGGATCGCGATACCGGAGAGCCATTTCCTCGATCCGCGGGATTCGCGGACGCTGTGAGCGGGATCGCTCTTGAGAACGGCGTGTGGGTCTATCCGTCGGGCTCAGGGGTCTTCGACGATGCCGTTATGTTCGGCCCTCCCTTCATTGTGGAAGAGGATCAGATCGATCAAATGGTCACCACTACTCGACATGCCATAGACGAGGCTGTCGCTGCGTTGAGCTGATTTTGTTTATTCAGGTGGACCGCAAGGAACAGTTTCCATCTGAGCAGGCTTCACGATTTCAAGGGCTTCGAAATCTGCCGAGCAGCCAATTTCGTTATGGACCATTCCAGGCGGAATAGACAATGCAGCACCAGCGGAGACTCTCTCCGATCGGCCTCCTTCGAACTCAAGGTCGACCCATCCGTTCAACACGTACACGAATTGAAGATCGCATTGGTGATAGTGCCAGCCGGTGGTATCCATCACATCCGTAGCTCTCATCACCTGAGCTCGATATTCGCCATCTGTTAGATCGCTCAGTCCGGTGTCGCGATATTCGAAAAAGGAACGGCGCCCAGTTTTCCCAAACTCCGCGTCAGCTAATTGTTGACAGAGTAATTCCGTCATTGAAGTGGATTTCATGAGGTACCTCCAGTTGTTCTAGTTGATCACAACTGAGCTCTTCACACCTGCAAAAGTCGTTGATGTTCGACCAATAACTCCGTGTCCCCAAAAGTTTCGAGCTCTAGATGAGTTTTCCGATTCCACACGAATAGAAGCAGGTCACTCGCAGGCCCGCGAGCCGCAACATCTCCTTTTCCGTGAGCTTTCTCTACCTCGATCCCGTCGTTTCGTCGAGTAATCATCCATTCGCCAGCCGCGTCTGTGGCGTGAAGATGAACAGTTCCATTTCCTGCGAACGCGTCAGGTAGACGTTCGGCAATAAAGAAGTCGTAGAACTCATCTATCCCATCAACGGCCATTTCGGCGTCAATGGGGTTTGTATCGGCGTGGGCTGCTTCTATGTCCCAGCGATGCATCACTGCTTCTTGAGTCATTCGCCGCATCCAAAAAGCTGCTGTCTTGAACACATGACTAGTCGTCCATATTTCTTCGTCTGGTAGGTGGCTCCATACAACTTCTGCTAACTGTTCGGAGTTTGATTTGAACCACCCAGAAAGTTGTTTCGTCTCAGGATGATTGGCCTGGTCATTCGCCCACGCCGCTACTCCCTTGTCGCTAAGCGGCGCATTTTGTTCAATCGACTGCGCGACGAATGAGAACACTGATCCCACATGGATAATTGCGTCTCTCGCGGTCCAGTCGTCAATGTGAGGTACCGGGCCTTGTACATCTCCGCTAGCAAGTGACGCTATGCGCTCGGTGGCGGCTTCGAATTGTTCTCTATACAGATCTGTTCTCATGTGATCGCCTTTAACGAATAAGGTCAGGTAAAGATCCCGCTTGATATCAGGTCCGCTGCCTCATCGGAGGTACGGCCGAGAGTTTCGGTAAGTACCTCGTAGAGATGTTCGCCGGCTGGTGGAGCGGCCCAACGAGCAAACCCTGGTGTCCGGGATAAGTGAATTGCTGAATCCTCTATCCAGACTTTGTCGTGATGAGGATGTTCGACTTGGCTAAACGCGTTCCGGTGGTTCAACTGTGAGTCCTCGACCACTTCGGGTGCGTACAGCACGCGGTGAGCAGGAACTCCTAGATCCTGTAACTGGGCTTCTACCGATGCTCCGTCTTTGTCCGCGGTCCAATTGGAGATAAGTCCATCTATTTCTTGCTGTCGTTCTCGACGTTGTGACTCGGTCAACGATGCCAGTTGTGTCTCTCCCAGCGAGTAGCTCAAAGATTCCCAGTGTTTCTGAGTTTCGCAGGCGATCGCAATCCATTTGTCGTTTCCTAGCACCGGGTAGGCGCCATGCGGACAGAAATTTGCGTCGCTATTACCTATCCTGCCGCCTTCGACTCCATTGACTTCGTCGGCTAGGAACGCCGGGCTGAGTAACTGAGATGCTGCCTCCATTTGCGAATAATCGATGTGTTGTCCGAGTCCGGTACGTTCACGTTGCTCCAGAGCCGCTAACACTAATGCAACCGTTAGTCGCGGTGAGATGTAGTCGGAATAAGCACCGAAAGGACCACATGGCTGCCTGTCGGGCCATCCACCGAACGGAAAAAAACCCGCAACCGCAGCACCTATGTTTCCGAATCCGGAGATCTCTCTGATGGGTCCGGTTTGACCCATTAATGAAGTGGACACCATGATCAAGCCGGGGTTGAGCCGTTTCAAATGTTCGTAACCCAAACCCATCCGACCGATCACGCCAACTGAGTAGGACTCAATTAAAACGTCTGCCCATTCGACGAGTTCTTCCATAATCTGAACCGATTTGGAGTCCCTCAGGTCAATTGCCAATGATTTTTTTGACGCGTTGATGCTCAAGTAGCTCAACGAGTTGTCAGCGCCAGCTTCATTGTCAACAAATGGTCCTGCGCCTCGCATTATGCAGGGCTTCGTCTCAGATTCGATTCGGAGCACGTCTGCTCCGAAATCCCCCATAATGCGAGCTGCGTAGGGGCCTGCTATCGCCCAGGTCATGTCGAGAACCTTTACCCCGCCCAGAGGGTCCACTTCTTTACGCTCATCCTTGTTCGGCGTCGGCGGTGGCATCTCTCTGTCTTTGAATGTGTGTTCGTTGAGCTTTGGTGGAGCCACCGCTGTGTTCAGTTGGGCATCGGACAGTCGAGCTATTGGCCCTGGAAATCTCACGCCGTTGATGTCAGTCCAAAAATTACGTTCAGCGGCGTGGTCCATATCGAGAAGTTCGCGAGTGGTGGTAATGGGTCCCAGTAGGAGGTTGTGTTCTAGCGCACCGGCCAACAACTCGGCTTTGGTTTTTGTTTTCGTGAACTCGTTAATAACCTCCGCACCGCGGTTGAGGATGCGCGGAGCTTCAGGGTCCGACAAAAGTTGTGTTCCGAATCCAACCCAATCAACACCACGGAATTCGTCGGGACACATTCCTTCGTCATCCATCCATTCGAATAGTCGCGTGTTGTACGGACCAACTGTGGGGCCCACAAGAAAGACAATGGACACGTACCCATCCGCAGCTTCGTAAACAAGCTTGAGTGTTATCGGCCCAATTTCTGCTCCGCCTGAAAGACGTCGCGTGCTTGGGACTCCAGCAAACGGGTAGAGCATTTGATACTGCGAAGCAATCAAATAACTGTGTTGCGCGGCTACATCGATGTGTTGACCTAGACCAGAAGCTTCCCGTTCTCTGAGTGCAAGCAGCACCCCGCATAGAGCATCCGAAGCAGCGAAGTGCCACGTTTGCGGGAGCGACAGTCGAACTGGAGCTCTATCTCGGTCGCCGGTGATGCCCATAGTTCCACTGGCAGCCGTGTTGATGATGTCGCTCGTTGCCCAACCGGCTTTCGGCCCGCTCTCACCGAACCCGGAGATTGAAGCCGTAACAAGGTGAGGGTGGTTACGGCGAAGCGAAACCAAATCGACGTTCGAAGCCCCTGAATCAATCACCGCGTCCGCCGTTGAGGCCAGTTTCTCTAACCGTTGAAGATCTCGATCGTCACCAAAATCGAGCGTAAGAGAGTGTTTGCCTCTGTTGTAGGCCCAGTGAGTTAATGATTTCTCAGGGTCCACAATGTCTTGTGCATACGGACGTTGACGGCGCGCTCGTTGACCTCCTGGAGGTTCAATCGCTATGACCTCGGCGCCGAGTTGCGCGAGAATCATGCCGCAGAAGTGGCCCCTATCGTCGGTTAAGTCAAGAATTCGAAATCGGCTAAGCAACCCTTTGCTCCCTTGCTCAATGCGAACAACTCCCCGCGGGTAAGCATTTGTGTTAGCTGGACGCTATCGAAGCAGTCACTCCCTAATCCAATGGAAGTGAATAGGTGCCCTGACCAACAGAAACCTTTCTCGTTTGCTCTTCGTCACACCAAAGCGTGACAGTCCCCACAAAGCTGCGGCGACTCTGGCTTTCTAATTGTGCGTGAGCAAACAAGCGTTCACCGACTGCGGGTCTGAGGTACCTAATCGACAGTTCGCTGGTGACACTCATCTCTTCCATGCGGCCGATGGCGGAGTACGTCAAAAACCACAGAGCCGCGTCCGCTAGCCGAAATTGATCTGGACCGGAGATATAGCCTCCGGGGCGGCGTGCGATACCACTCATATCGTATTCAGCTAACGCGAAGTCTTCCCCAATTTCTAGGCAACGGCTCCCCAATTCGGGGAAACAATCAGCGACGAACGCGTTAATTGCTTCCGCTTCAATATTTTCGGGCATTTCATGACTCTAGGTCAATCAAGATTTATCCGCCTCCCCTCAATGCCCGGTCCGCACGGACCAAAGGTAAGTGGAAGTTCAGGTCAGTCAGTCCCAGAGTTGAGCAAGAAGATAACCGTCCTAATTAACCGAGATTTACCTTAAGGTCGCTTAACATTGAGAGGTACACATTTCAGCGAGTTGAAGGGTAGTTATGGATTTCCAGAACCTCGATCGTCGTTTCCAACTGATGTTGCCGAGTGGCCCTGTTCTTTTGATCTTTCTAATTTTCGCCCCGTGGCATCAATTCGGTAGCGGACCTTACGGAATCTCTTCTTCCGCGCTTCAAGCCCCTAATGCACTATTAGGCATAGTTGCTCTCCTAACGGTGGTTATCTCTTTACTCATTTCGTTCGCTCAGGTCCTGGGCAGCGACAAACTCCCTGAAAGCCCCCAAGGTAAGAGTTGGGAGGAAGTAGTTTTCATCGTTAACGCAATCTTGTTGGCATCTCTGTTCCTGAAGCTAATCCTTGAGACATCCTGGCTTGGGTGGGGTGCGTGGGGATGCATCATCGCCGGCGCCATACATTTCTATGGGGCATACATTGGCAAGAAGAGCGGATCTACCAATCAGAACCCCAATCCATAAAATCATCTAAATCGAAGCCGGGAAGTTCTGCAGCGCAATCGAAGATGCTGGCAATAATCGGAAGCATCAACCGGGCCATGGCTTCGTCTTCTTCGAATGAATATTCGTCAATGGGCGCAGACAGCAGTTGGATCAGATCCGCGTCCGACAGATCTTCAAGCGCACACTCAAATAGAGCCGCGTCAACTTCGGCTTCTTGAGCCATTCCGATAGCCGCAAGTTCTCTAAGGTCAACACAGTCACCCATCGATTGAAAAAATGGGGTTGCCATTTCTGCTGGAAGTTCGTCAGAGGTAAGCCAAGCACTTCCTGAGGCATTTAACGCTTCTACACCGATGCGATCGACAAGTCTTGTCCCCACGCATTCAGCGTCGGAAGACTCAAACCCCACGTCACCTAAGCCCCCGTAATTCGACACAACGCCGGTAGAGACAAACCGGTCTATAAATGCTCGCTCTTCAGCAGGTCTGCCCTCTGAAGACCCCGAGACTGCCTTATAAATACCGAATGCTGCGCCGCAGACCAAAAGTGTGACAACGACAGCTAGTCCGACCAGTTGTTTGCGTTCCTCTCTGCTTTGCTCACCAGAAGACCCAGAGCTCAAGAGTTGTTGTTTCAGGGTGTTGAACTCTTCCTCGTCGATTTCTCCTGCATCTCGCAAGGCAATCAATCGTTCCAGGTCTTCGATTTCTGAGGACATTCGTTAGACACTCCTGTTTGGCGCTGTTCGCGAACCCATCCAATTACATCATTTCTGTGCAGAAATGCGAAGCACTTACTTTCTTTGTTGCTATTCGAATGCATCGCAAGTAGTAGGCGAAACCGCGATACAGCAATAGATTTCTACTTGTACCGCAGAGCAAAGGTCAGGCAATGAAGTTCATTCAAGTTATGGAACAAACCGGCAACATGGAAGAGGCACGCGCCGAAATCGAAGGTTACTTCGAGAGCGCTGACAATGAGACAAAGGTCACGAAGTTGATCCTGTGCGAAGACCGAGACGTGCCGGGCAAGATAGTAACAATCGTTGAGTTTGAGTCTTGGGAGACCGCAACGGATAACAACGATCTTGATGCCACCCAAGAGGGAGCAGCCGAGGCTCAGGCCACAACAGACATCACCTATCAAAATCTTGATGTCCATCATGAGTGGGTTCGCTAAAGCCATTTCGAAATATTTCAACGGTGAGCACCAAGGGCCTACCGCTGACAACCGAAGTAAGGTTTCAACATGGCTGACTTAGAACTTTACGAACGACGCACCTACGACGTAAACGTCGGCGATATGAGCAAAGTTCTTGAGTTGTATTCCAACTTTGGGTGGCCTGCACTTGAAGCAGGCGGTCATTCAAAGTTTCTCGTGGGATATTTCGTTTCAGACACCGGACCGCTGCATCAGCTGATCCACATTTGGCGGTTTAGTGGCGACGTCGAGCGCCGAAAGTTTTGGAAAAATCTGTTTGCGGACGAGGACTTCATGGCGTTTGCGGTTCAACTTCGCCCCTTACTACACAAGCAAGAAATTCAACTGATGCAGTCTGCTCCCTGGGGTCCTAGACCTTAACCGTCAAAAAAGATCATGCAGCGAATAAAGAATTTGTTAACTGGCATTCTTTTCTTGCAATTCGCCCCGTAAGGTCAAGGGGTACAAAATTTTCTTGTACACGCTAAGAAAGAAATTGAGGGCAATCAATGCCACAAGGAACAGTGAAGTTCTTCAATGCTCAGAAGGGCTTCGGATTCATCTCTCGAGAAGGCGCTGAAGATGTCTTCGTTCACTACTCGAATATCGAAGGGTCTGGGTATAGGTCCTTAGAAGAAGGCCAGACGGTTGAGTTCGAGATCGGTGAAGGCCGTAAGGGTGACGAAGCTCAGAATGTGCGGGTCGTCTAGAACCATCTCGCTCAATTGACTTAATATCGCAAACGCACTGAGTGTCGGTTGCCCTTACAGGTGGTTTTTGTCACGCCTGGAGTTAACTCTGTTTTCGATGCACGTTGACTGGGTCGTGTTTTAACGCGGAAAGACCCCCCGAAGGGGGCCCATCCCAGAAGCTTCCGGATCAGCTGATTCACCTGTTGTCAGTACAAGACTTCTCTGGTCCGCTGCGCCGGATTCTTGCGAATCGACACCACATCCACTTTCGTTTCAGCGTTCCTGGATCCAGTTCTGCTTTGAGTTGATAATGATGATGGACCGAAGTCCTGATCAACTGACCGGTCCTCTTTCTACCACGCTCTGCAAGGGGCCATGACCACTTTGCAAAAGTGACCATTTTGAGCGGCTAGTCAGCGATGGCGTTATACATGATCATCTGTTCGGCCATCCGTAGCTCTGGGTGCGCAGCTGCCAGGTCTTTTTATAATTGGACATACCATTCGCTTACGGAAAGCTGGTCCCAGAAACGTCCGCACTCCTCCATAGAGTCAAAGTCCGTCACGTAAAGTGCGACTTCAAGCCCGCCTGATCCAGTAACTGGCCGCATCAAACGCGGGTTTTTCGCACCCCACGCTTCATGCTGAGGTTTCGCTGCCTTAGAGCCCTCCTCAACGGCATGTATAGCTTGTGGGGTTCCTTCCCAACGGGTTGCGACAGTAATCACATCAGTTCCTTTACGTGTATTGCGAACCAGTCAAATACCGTCTCGCTGGAAGGTCAGAACAATGACAGTGACCTCGCGAAGCGCAGGTTGCATCTCTGTTGAAATAGCCTGCCGGAATCAACGGCTACCATCGCTGCCATGAAGTTCGACCGACGGTTCGCAGGGGGTGCGCAGAAGTACATGCGGATCACTCCGAATGGAACCAAACACGAATGTGTGGTTTGGCTTGATCATCAACTCGGCTGCCCTCACCGTCACTTAGGGGACCCTGAGGTGGACGACTGCGGTTGCGGTTCTCTCGCCGAGTTAAGACAGCGAGACGCTCAAAGAACTCAGACCTTCAGTGATTTCCGTCGTCAACTAGGTCGATTTCTCCGTCGTTAGGAAGCCTTTCGAGGTGTAGTTCTCGAGCTTCTGCATCTTTGTAGATGGAGTGTCGGCGTTCCTTGGCTAGATAATGGTCTATGTCCTCTTGAGTTCTGAGGTTTGCCTCAACCGCTTCGTTCCAATGGACCACTTCGTCGATCGGTCTCCTCCATCGACTCTCTGCCTTGCGTCGAGGCCAACCGATTGGAACAATTCCGTATGGAGTATGGCTAGAAGGAAAACCTAAAAGTTTCTGCAAAGCAAGCGCTGTTTGAGGTTCTCCGCCTCCCGAAAGCCAGGCGCTAGTCAACCCCACGGCGGTAGTAGCTAGCTGCAAATTCTGGATGGCTGCTCCGACTGATACGAGCAAGATATTTGAACGGTTTTCCATGTATTCAATTCGATCAAGATCGTCTTCCAAAGCCACCGGGTACGTGTCAGCCCAGCGAGGGTCAACAAATACCGCCAATATCGCAACAGAGTCATGGACCCAGTGTTTTTTGTGGACGTGAGGGAACCCCTTGCAGTGCTCATTGAGACGGTCCGCTTGACTCGCCATGACCGAAGCAACTTCCCGGACTCTTTCCGGGTCTTCGATTATGCATATTTCCCACGGTTGAGAATTAGCGCCCGAGGGCGCCCACCGTCCCGCATCAGCGATTTGCTCAAGCGTCTCTCGAGGTACTCGGTCGCCCGGGTCGAAACTTCTAACGCTTCGTCGATCCCGGATCACTTCTAAAAGCTGGGCCAATTTCTTGGCGTTGAGCTTTTGCTTCGTCTTTGGCCGCATGCCGGCAGCTTAGTTACTCCACCAATGCGCGGATTCAAAACGAAATCGCTATAACTAGTATTAGAGGATGGTCAAGCCGGCGGAGAACAAAATCAGCGAGAGTGATCTGCGAGACGCAGTGGCTTCTTGGCTTGTCGATCCATCGGGTGGCGGTTGTGTCTTCGTTCCGGCAATTCCAAGCGCATTGAGGGACCCCCGCCCAGACGCCGTGGGGCTTCGACATACGGGCGGACAGCTTGCTGGAGATTTTGAGGTGATAGCAGTCGAGGTTCGGTCGTCAACTAAGAAATTTATTTCTGTGTCGGGACACGTAAGTTCTCACTCGATTCATGCGGATCGAATTTATCTTGCTTGTTACCTACCTGAGTCGGAGTTCACGGAGGACCAACTCGATGTCGCGCAGCATCTCGGAATCGGGCTCATTCGGATAGACCACAAGTTGTTGTGTCATCGTTCGGTGCTCGCTCCCGCGAATCAGACTATTGCTGCTACCCGAACTGAATTGTTGTATCAACTAGGTCTGGTGGCTTGCCAGATGTGTGGGGTGGCCTACTCGCTATCCGCGACCGACAGTGACGCTGTGTTCTGGAATGAAATTTGGGCCGACCGGATCGGACGCCTCCGCAACGAAAGTGTGTATGACCGCCGCTATCTGTGTCCCGATTGTGTGCGCAACGTCCGCGATCTCTCATCCAAGAAGCAACAAGACAATAAAGATTCTCGCTCCGAGAGATAAATTCAAATGAGCAGCGAGTAACGGCGTTTACCCCGCTGTGGCAACATCTGTGAGCGGTTCCGAGTCCGCGAAGAAGCGAATGCCTTCATAGTCCTTGTCGGCGACATCGTTGATGGTTCCAACGTATTTGGGAGTTCCGCCGTTGTAGACCATGTAGCGAATCTTTCCAGCCTCGTGGCCGTCCACGTTGCTGTTGTATCCGGTGAACCAGGACTGGGCCTTTCTCATCAGCATGACCGAATACATCTTGATTACATGATCCGTCCAACGCTGTTCCGCCTCGGCTGTGGCCTCGGCGTATTGGAGATCATGCTTACGCATGTATTCAAGTAGGTCGGTGCACCAGTTCACGCCATTTTCAATGCCTCTTGGATAGTTAGTTGACGCAGATCCGCTTTGAGGACCTGATGGCATGAACAAGTTAGGAAAGCCGGACACCATCATTCCCAAAAAGGTGGTCGGGTTATCGAACCATTTTTCCCTCAAGGTGAGACCATCGCGGCCGCGTATATCTATGTGATCGAAAGAGCCGGTGATTGCATCGAAACCAGTCGCGTACACGATGATGTCAAAGTCGAATTCTTGTTCAGTTGTGCGAATACCTGTTTCGGTGACCCGTTCGAGCGGAGTGTCGCTTATATCCACGAGATGAACATTGTCGCGATTGAACGCTTCTAGGTATCCGGTTTCCATGGGCACTCTCTGAACGCCAAACCCATGATCTTTCGGAATAAGTTTCTCTGCGACTATCGGATCGTCGACCCGGCCTCGAATCCGTTCGGCTATATATTTAGAAAGCTCCGCGTTGGCTTGTTCATCTGTAAAGATCTCCCGGAAATTTCTTAGCCAAATACTGAACCCAGGTTCGTCGTAGAGTTGATCCCATAGCGCGTATCGTTCCGCCTCGCTGACTTCGTAGAAGCCTCGACGGTCAGGTTCGTGCTCAAATCCTCCGGGGGTTCGAGCACAAGTTTCGAAAATTTCGTCGTAACGGGCCCTAATCTGATCCATCTCTTTTTCGGAAATCTCGCTGTTGTTAAGCGGAGCTACCCAGTTGGGTCGGCGTTGGAATACCGTGAGCTCTCCTACTTTGTCTGCTATTTCCCCAATGACCTGAATCGCTGTTGCCCCAGTGCCGATGATTCCTACTTTCTGGTCGCTGAGATCAACGTGTTCATGAGGCCAGTTATAGGTATGCCAGGATCGTCCTTGGAACTCCTCCACTCCTTCGACGCGAGGCATTGTTGGTTGGGACAACAGTCCTAGGGCGAGGACAACTATGCGGCAAGTGAGTTCCCGACCGTCGGAAACCTTGATATTCCAAAGTTCGTTGGTTTCGTCAAAAACTGCGGCTTGGACCCTGCAGTTAAATTGCATGTGTTCACGTAAGTTGAACTTGTCAGCCACGAAGTTCAAATATTTGAGGTTCTCGGGCTGGCCCGAAAACATTTCTTTCCAGTGCCATTCATCAAGTACTTCTCGCGAGAACGAGTACCCGTAGGTGTAGCTCTCGGAATCAAAGCGTGCCCCTGGGTAGCGGTTGTTGTACCACGTGCCACCTAGATCGGGGTCTGCCTCAAGAACCGTCGCCTTTACTCCCATGTCAATGAGCCGCTTGATTTGGTAGATACCCGCTACGCCTGCACCAACGATGATGACCTCGTAGTCCAAGTTCGCGTCGCTACTCATTTCTTCATGTCCTTCCGTCAGCGTTTTCTGGTTACCGCTCATGATACGACTATTGTTGCTGCCCACGCCGAATCGTCGACACGATACGACTCCGGAGAAGGGTCTATTTTTCGATTAAGAAGCGCGTGCCAAACAGCTCGAAATCCTGCTCCTGAACTTTCTCACCAGCGCCCAGAACAAGAGCACAAATACCCTCACCTTTTGACTGAAGGAATCCGTCAATCTCTGACGCCATTTGCTGGGTTGTGTCGACGGGGGAAACGAGCTCGATGACGCCCCCTTGAGGCGGTCGAATCAAGCGCCTGAGAACTCCTAGCTTTCCATCAACCTCTGGGGCATCAGCTACAAGGCCAAGACGCTCCCCGTACACCTCGCCTGCAATACTCGCGTCTCGGGTCGCGACCATAACCTTTTGTATGCCCGAAAAATGAGGAACTGCGCTCGGCGGGTTATTGGGTTGAGCGACCGAACCGTCAGGATAAATTCGAATAAGTACGCCGTGCGTAGAGCTGGGGTGGATGTCCCGCCCGCCCGCACCTCTCATCAGCGGAAGCACCTTGATGCCCTTTTGTAACAAGATCTCAGCTTCGGCATTGGGGTCAGGAGCTTCAAGCATCATCGCGTAAACCCCCTCACCTCGCCGGTCCAGAAACTTTTGTAAGGCTTGACTTAATGGTTCGTCGGGGTTCGAGGGCGCCATCAGTTCAATGTTGCTTCCACCAGGTGGTTGGCACATCGCTACGTGAGCCCCTAGGGAAGGAACTGTTTCAGACGAGAAATCATCGACAAACATTCCCATTTGGTCTTGGAAGACTGTTATCGCGGCATCAAAGTCTTTAACTGCGATCGCAATTCGTGGCATAGCTGTGATCATGAGCGTTCCTGTCTAGTTAGGCAGAGCCTAAACCTTGGAGGGCAGTGGCAGTCGCTCTAACACCGTTAGAAAGGTATGCGGAATTCGAACTGATGAAAGCTTTGAGTTAGTTGAGGTGTTGTTCAATAGCGGTTATCAACGCTTTACCATTCTTAAGGTTCCATTGGATTTGGCCATGTTTTGTTTCCGCCGTGACTAAGTCTGATACGCCTTCTCTTCTGATGTCGACACCGATTAGAGCTGCGAAGGGAAGCTTGCCTTCCCACATTTCTGCTTTTGAGGTGCGGAAGATCGCCTGATCCGTAATCTCTATCGTTACGAGCCGCTTCGTCCCCGCGGAGTCAGTTTCTGTGACTCGCTGAAATCTGAGCACCGTCCAAGTGTGGCAGAGTGGCCAACTCCTGGCCTTTCAATATGGTCAATGAATTTGGCAACTCATTTGCGCAAGTCAGGAGAACCTGCTGAGATAGTGCCGTTATCAAGAGCGGTGCACTTTGGTGCACCCAGCAACCTGGGGTGGACACCCAAGGTGCTTTCCTACCGTGTAGGGATATGGCTGAGGTCTGTGACCGAAGCAACAAAGTGTCCTAAGGAGCGGCGTTTAGCTGTTTCTTGGCAACGAAGGCCTATTCGTCCACCCCTCCAAGACAACACAGCGCAAAATGGAGGCAGCGATGGCTAGCAACTGGGGGTTCGAAACGAACCAAATTCATGCCGGGCAAGTTCCGGATCCAGCAACGGGAAGTAGAACCGTTCCTATTTACCAAACGACTTCGTACGTTTTCAGAGACACTAATCATGCTTCTGATCTTTTCTCTCTAAGCGAAGTCGGCAACATCTATACCCGGATCATGAATCCGACTCAGGCAGTGCTTGAATCACGACTTCAAGTTCTTGAGGCAGGAACAGAGACCGCGATTGGCATACCTGGCGCATTGGCGGTCTCCTCAGGGCAGGCCGCTGAAACTCTAGCGATTTTGAATCTTGCAGAGGCCGGAGATCACGTCGTTGCCTCGGCTTCTCTCTACGGCGGAACGTACAACTTATTGCACTACTCGCTTCCTAAAATGGGAATCACAACTACCTTCGTCGAAGACCCTGACGACCTTGAGGCCTGGGAAGCCGCTATTCAGCCCAATACGAAATTGTTCTACGGGGAAACGATCGGCAATCCACGTAACGACTGTTTGGACATTTCCGGTGTCGCCAAAGTTGCGCACGAGTCAGGGATTCCTTTGTTAGTTGACAACACGGTCGCTACCCCATATCTACTGAACCCCTTGACCCTTGGGGCAGACGTAGTGGTCCACTCAATGACCAAGTTCATTGGAGGGCACGGCAACTCCGTCGGAGGGGTAATTGTTGACGGAGGAACCTTCGATTACGGCGCCAGTGGGCGGTTTCCTAATTTCACTGAACCTGACCCGAGTTACCACGGTCTCGCTTTTTGGCCAGCATTAGGGGATGGTTCTTTCATTATCAAAGCTCGAGTTCAGTTACTTAGAGATCTCGGGTCTGCAATCTCTCCTCAAAATGCGTTTTATTTTCTGCAAGGTTTGGAGACGTTGAGTTTGAGGATGGAACGCCACTTCAGTAATGCTCAGGGAGTCGCTGAATTCTTGGAGAGCCACCCTCAAGTAGAGGGAGTTCAGTACGCAGGCTTGGAGTCAAGTCCTTGGCATGACCGTCTTCAGTCCTTAGGTAACGGTCAGGGCTATGGTTCGGTTCCGGCGTTCGTCATCAAAGGCGGCGCTGAGGCAGGAAGTAAATTCATTGACGCGCTAGAGCTGCATAGTCACGTGGCCAACATCGGCGATGTTCGAAGTTTGGCGATACATCCTGCTTCCACAACTCATTCTCAACTCTCGGAATCTGAGCAACTTGATGCTGGAGTAAGTGCTGGATTGATTCGTTTGTCAGTCGGCTTGGAAACCCTCGACGACATTGTCGAGGACTTGGAGAAAGGATTTGCGGCGTCGGAAAAGTAGCCGCACTCGGATTTCCTCTGGTTGCATAAACATCTCTTATTTGAGTTACTTCTGCGCAGAATGAGCCTCTGTCCCAATTGACGGTGGAAGTTAGGGTAGAGGAACTAGTAGCTCATTAGAGTTTGAGATGCTGCGGTGGCCAGCGGCTCGTTCTGCGTGGAAAGAGCTTGTGTCCAAGGGGCAGACTGTGGGCGGGGGTTCATTATGCGTATTGGTTTTATTGGTGTCGGGAACATGGGTGGTCCCATTGCAGCGCATCTCATAGCTGCGGAACACGAATTGTGTGTATTTGATATTGACGCTCAGGCGGTTGCGGAGTTAGCGGAAGGGGGAGCGAGTCAAGGATCGTCAATATCGGATGCGGCTCAGGGGGCCGAGGTTGTGTTTCTGTCATTACCTATGCCTTCCGACGTTGAAAACGTTGTGTTGGGCGACAGCGGTGTTTTTAGCGCTATGGGGTCGGGCGGGGTCGTGGTTGACCTCAGCACGAGTTCTCCATCGTTGAGTCGCTCACTCGCTGCGCAAGCTGTGGAACAAGGCTTGGATTTTCTTGATGCCCCCGTTTCGGGCGGGGTGTACGGGGCTCGTAAAGGAACTTTGGCTGTGATGGTTGGCGGCTCTGAAGAAGCATTCGGATACGTCGAACCGATCTTGGGACACTTCGCGGCGAAAGTGGTCAGGTGTGGAGATGCAGGTGCTGGCAATGTGGTGAAAGCGGTAAACAACATGCTGGCCTTTATCGGCATGATGGGCGCCACTGAGGCGTTGCTGTTGGGGAGCAAAGCGGGTGTGGAACCCAGTGTGTTACGCGAAGTGATTGAAGCAAGTAGCGGCGCTAGTTTTGTTTGGAGCAGCGGTACTCGGGCCATACTTCGCGACCGGTTGGCCCCTTCGTTCACTAATGCATTGGCATGCAAAGACATCGGATTGGCGGTGGAACTTGCCGAGGAGATCGAAGTTCCATTGCCAATGGGCCGACATACGCAGAAACTTCTCGAAAATTACCGCGATAACGGCTTTGCGGAGGAAGACATTCTCGCCACAGTTCGTGCTCTTGAGCATGAAGCGGATTTCGTGGTGCGGGGCCTCGCCCCTGACATTCAGTAGCTATTAGGAGCGTTTCGTTTCATTCCAGGGTCCGGCATCCGCGCGAGGTTCTTTGGGAAGCCCCAGGACTCGCTCCCCAACTATGTTGCGTTGGATTTCGTTGCTACCCGAGTAGATCGATCCAGGTCGGGCGCCCATGAAAGTGGTAACCCAAGCTTGGGAAGAAAATGGTGAACCAACATCGTCGACGCCAACTCCAGTGGCTGCATCTCGGCCTGATGGAGCGGTGGCATCCATACCGATGACATCCATTGCCAGTTCTGTAAATCGATGGTGGTGTTCGGACCAAAGCAACTTGTTGAGGGACGACTCAGGCCCCTGGCTATACCCTCTCATGGAGCGAGCGACAGTCTGCAGCCCCATGTATTTCATGATTTGGGTTGTGGTGTAGGCCGCTGTGAAACGTTGACGCATGATTGGATCATCTAGTTTGTTGTAGCTCCGGGCGACCTGCACTAAGCGATGCCATTCTTCTCCGTATCTAATTCCGTTTGTTGTGGCGTCGTCTCCGCGTTCGTACGCCAAGAGTGTGTTCGCGACAGCCCAACCGTTATTGACTCCTCCTAGAACATTGTCCTTGGGAGTGCGGGCGTCGTTGAAAAAGACTTCGTTGAAGTCATGGTGGCCGGAGGCGTTCACGATTGGTCGGACCTCAACCCCGGGTTGATCTGTTGGGCACAACAAAAAGGAAATCCCGGCATGTTTCACAGCGGACGGTTCGGTGCGACACAGCACAAAAATCCAATTCGCGTTATGCCC
>CEUZ01118252.1_pt1 | contig 45421 bp, 48 predicted proteins | sample 361511 | NCBI WGS metagenome assembly CEUZ01 (sample SAMEA2622822, study PRJEB7988) | marine metagenome | biome: marine biome (ENVO:00000447); feature: surface water layer (ENVO:00002042); material: "saline water (ENVO:00002010), including plankton (ENVO:xxxxxxxx)" | depth 5 m
GAGGAGACTCACATGGCCAATATGTCCAAAAATGACGTGCTTTCTGCAGTAGCTGGTGGTGCTGGGTGCACCAAAGCTGACGCTGAAGCGGTTATTGAAGCTTTCTTTGGATGCGTCGAAGGCGCTGCCAAAGCCGGTGATGCTGTTGCTTGGCCCGGCGTGGGTAAGTTCTCACGTTCGGATCGTGCTGCTCGGCAAGGTCGAAACCCGCAGACGGGAGCGACTATTCAAATAGCGGCGAGCAGCAGTGTGAAGTTCACGGCTGCGAAAGCGCTTAAGGACCGAATGAACAGTTGAGGTTTAGCCTCAACTGATTCGCGAATAAAAGTGAGCCGGATAACACCCGGCTCACTTGTCGCGTCTTAAGTCAGAGATCGAGAATTACTTTGAACAGTTCCGCTGACGCCAATCCGTACGGATGGCCGGCATCACTGAGTTGTTGTTCAATCCGGGATTCAAACTCGTTGACTTGGTGGGTGTCACGGGAGTCTTGAATGCCGTGAGTAGTAATGAATTGGGTCCTGTGTTCCAAAAGTGCCGCTGACTTAGCTGAGCCCCATCCAGTAACGTCCTCCGCGTGATCGGGTTCCTCAGCTTCGAAGAGCAGTAAGACTGCTGGTCGATGGGGATCGAGAGCGTGGTCGGGAAAGAACAAGGGATCGCGGGCGGCGACAATGCCTTCTACGGTCAGTAAACCTGCATGTCGGTGATCTGGGTGGAGGCGGTATCGCCTCCAGGGATCGTGGCCAAGTATCGCGTCGGGACGTAACTGGCGAATAGCTTTTGCTACCTGAGACCTCGTGATGAGGTCGCTTTGGAGTTCACCGTCTATTTGTTCCAAGAAAAGAACAGAACCCGTTGAACCCAAGCGCCTCGCTGCTGCTATCTGTTCTTTCTGACGGGTTATGGCGAGAGCTTTTTGGTCCGCATCAGGGTTCCAGGTGCCCTTTGAGCCATCAGTACAGATCAAGTAGTGCACCGTTGTTCCGCTCGCTGCCCATTTCGCCAAGGTTGCTCCGCATTGAAACTCGGCGTCGTCGGGATGCGCGGCAATTACCAAGGCGGAGTCGGGTTTCGAGAACGTCCTTTTCATTGTGAAAAATCCGAGTCGGGGCTCTCTAAGAAGCCATCAAGATCTTCTGGTGTGTCGATGTCCCACTGGAGGTGTGCGATTTGTAAAACTTTGAGATCCAAATTTTGTCGGACAGCTTCGTTCATGTGGAGATAAAGCGAATTTGTTCCATATTGGAATTCGAAAGAAGTGCCAGTAGGCAGACTAAGTACATTAGTTCCTTGTTTGTGGCGATCAGGCACGATTGAAACTGTGTTGGCAGTAGCGATTCCATCCAACGACTGTGCTTGGGGCAGATCTGCGTGGACGACCGTCATGTGTGAGAATTCACTCGCCAGTTGGTGGGCTGCTTGGCTTACAGCTGGGTTCAAGCCATCCCGTTCGACCCAAATGACTTGTACCCCTAGCGACGTTGCCCAGTTTGCAACTGCATCGTCATTGCAGGCGACGTGAACGCTGAAACCCTTAGCGGCTGAAAGCACTCTTTCAGCCATGCTGCGAGCCAATGACTCGCGTGCCTGGGCGTCAAGTCGTTCGCTGAGGCGGTGCTTTGCTTGCCGGAAGTCCTTTATGGGAACGAGCACTGCAATCGAGTCGTGATTCGGAGCGGTTGACGTTGCCATTGACCACAATTCTATTGATCTAGTGCACCCGACTGACTAGCTGATGAGATGACCTCCTTTTTCTCATGTCTCTGAACAGTGAGGACGCCTACTCTGCACTGGCTTTCTGGCTGGGACAAAGCGACTTGGCGTTCTACGCTGGCGGTAGTCATGGCCGCGCTCCGTTACCTCTTCCGTTCTCGCCGTCAACAATTTCCCCAGCAGTTGCCACCCCATGATTGGGTGCAACCCTGGTGGGTCGAATGTTGGCGAGAACACAATGACCCGAAGAAAGATGAGGTTCCGGTCTCGAACAGGGTTGCTCGATCGTGGACGTTGTTAGGGAACCTAGAGAGTGTCCATAGAGTCGCGGTGGATAGACGGGGACTGGTCGCAGTCAAACCTGGCTACTGGTCTTTGGATTGGTGGTTACGCGTCGATGACAACTGGATTTTCCCTTCGCAGCACGGAGCGGTTCGTCAACGTCTGGTTGATGGCGCCCCGGTTGTCGAAACGGTCATTAGAGCAGCCGGAGGAGATCTGGTTCACAGGGTTTATGGGGCGAGACTTAATTCTGAATACCTAGTCGTTGAAGTTGAAAACCTTGGATCTCGCCCTGTTGCGCTTGCATTGGCTATTCGACCCTACGACCACCTAGGTGGTGGGAGAGTGAACAAGATAACCGTCGATGATCGTCAGCTGCATGTGGACGGTGAAGTCGCGCTGATGTGTAGCCGGGCTCCTGGCAGGCTGATAGGTGGAACCGGCGGGGCAGATCCAGCGGTGTCACTTGACGCTGAAGAAGGAACTGAAGCCGTAACGTGCGAACAAGGGATGGCGAGTGCAGCGATCATTATGCCCCTCGTTCACGGTGGAACTGTTCGAGGAATGATCCCCCTTGATATCTCAGGTCAACATCAAACAGTTACTTCGCCGCCGAGCGGGGCTCAAGTTGCAAGCGGATGGAACAATCATGCAGTTAACGCGAGCCGTTTTGTGCTGCCAAGAAGCAATTTAAGTGAGGTATTCCACGCTTCGCGTCAATCAATTCTTCTTGCCTCTACAGGAAGCGATGTTGTCCCATCGCCAGGTGGTCCAGCGCATAGCGCAAGCGACGAAGCTGAAGTGCTAGCAGCGCTCGTAGAAGCTGGCTACTGGCCCACGGCGCGAGAAATCTTTATTGCTCGGGCCAAACGCCAAACACCTTTAGGTGCTGTCAGCCACGCAGGGCTTGATGTGACTTCGGCCACCATTAGTGCCTTAGGTCGAGCGTTTGACTTAGCGCCCGATGAACAGTTGTTGACAGGACTGGGAGAGTTTGTTGCAGATGGGGCCCGGTGGATTCTTGCCAATCCTGATGAGAACGAACAAGCAGGGCTCAGCGCTGCTCACAAGCTGCTGAAAGCCTTGGGGGCTGACAGGGCCGCTCGCGAGCTTGCGGAATTGATGTCCCCTGAGGTCGAAGCAGAGACAGCAGTGAATCAGGTCGAAGCGACGACAGACGTTTTAGAAATGGCCCGATCAGCCTTCGCTCGACTAGCTGTTGATCCTGAGGCGGCTCTCCTTGCTATGGAACGAATCGCAGCGTTTGCTTCTCCAACAATGAACTGGCCTTCATCTATTGATCCAGTAACTAAGAGAGGAATCGCTGGCGCGGGTCATGATCTGCGGGTTACCGCATGCTTTGTTCGTAGTTTCCTACGACTACTTGTGGATGACTCAACCGATGAACTGCTTTTCGCTCTGGCGTGGCCCAATGAGTGGCTTGGTCAGGGGGTAGAGGTTCATGGAATTCCATCGCGTCACGGCACCGTTTCGTGGGCTGTGAGATGGCATGGAGAACGACCTGCGCTGCTATGGGAGGTGGATGGGCTATCGAAAGACCTGACCATTCGAGTTCCTGGCCTTGATGACTCTTTCGTGGGTAAAGGTTGTGCTGGCGAAGCCTTGTTGCGAGCGGGAGATACACAACCTCAAATTGAAGCAAGTAAAGACGACGGTCTTGGTTCACCCCCGTCGGGCAGCTTTAGTTGAGGCTGAATCGCCGAAATGTGGAGCTAAGGCGACTACTTTTCATTCATGGTCGAAATGTCGTCGCCGACGATGAAGCAAGAGCAGTACTGCTGGAGTCAAGGCGAAACAGTGGTGGTGGGTATCGATGAGGTTGGCAAAGGAGCGTGGGCGGGCCCACTGACTATTGGGGCGGTTGTTCTTCCGCCCTCGGGTCGGGTCAAGGGCATTAGAGACTCCAAGATGCTTACTTCGGATAAACGGGAAAAGCTTTACGACAAAATTGGAGAATGGGCTAGAGGCTGGTCCGTTGGCCATGCTTCTGCTCGAGAATGTGACGAGTTGGGCATGTCCGATGCGCAACGACTTGCTACTCACCGAGCACTTGACCTATTGGCCCTCAAACCCGACAGAGTTTTGGTTGATGGAAACTGGGACTACGTCGATTGGGTGCCGAGCACCACAATCACAAAAGGGGACCAGAGTTGCCTCTCGATAGCAGCGGCATCAATCATGGCCAAAGTCACCAGAGATAGGCTCATGGCGGCCGCTGCGGCAGATTTTCCCGCCTACATGTTTGAGAACAACAAAGGGTATCCCGCCCCACAGCACCTCATCGCTTTAGCGGGCTATGGGCCTTGTGTTATTCATCGAAAGAGTTGGGCATTCATGGATGAACTTGTATGGACGAACTATCGACGCCTCGATCGTCTCCGCATGAATCAGGGAAATCTGTTCGCAGCATGAGCACAGTGAACGAAGCACAACGCAAATATTGGCAAACGCGCCAAGCATGGGTTGATCACCAAGTGCAGATGGACATACAACTCGAATCCTTTGGCATCGCTGCTATGGCAGCGCTTGGAGAGATTACCGAATCAGATGTGCTTGACGTGGGCTGTGGTTGTGGACACACGACCCTTCAACTTCGACAGCGGGTGGGTAACGGGCGTGTAGTTGGCGTCGATATCAGCGCGGCCCTACTAGCGGTCGCACGCTTACGAAGTGAAGGCCAGGTGGATTTTTTGGAGGCTGACGCTCAAATAACTCCGCTTGGCGGCCCTTACGACTTTATTTACTCACGATTTGGGGTCATGTTTTTTGGGGACCCTGTTGCGGCCTTTGAAAACCTTAGGATTGCAGCATCTGATAGAGCGAAACTGAGCTTCGTGTGCTGGCAAGGGCCTGAGGAAAATCCTTGGATTACGGTGCCGAATCGAGCAGCTATAGCCTTAGTAGAAATGCCTCCTCGTGGACCCGACGCACCCGACCCTTTCTCTTTTTCTGATCCCGAACACATCAGGCAAATTCTCGGTCAGGCTGGCTGGCGTGGGATAAATGTTTCGGCCTATAAGACTGAAGTTGCTGTGGGGGGCAGAGTGAACTTACGAGCGGCAGCCTTGCACGCGTTCGAATTTGGGCCGGTGAAGGCAGTTGTGGAGTCTGGTGGGGAGGTATCGAGCGGAGATGTTCTACGCGCTATTGAAGATGCGCTCGCGCCATATGAACGCGATGGAGTCGTGCAACTTCCTGGAGCAGCTTGGGTTGTAACTGCTCAGAATTCATAGTTTGTTCTTAACGATTAGTGCTTGACTACTCGTTTCGTTGGGTGCCGACCTTGAGTTCTTTAAATGGGCTAGTGGTGTCGATGCCCGGCTCCTTGGGAAGTCCAAGTACTCGCTCGCCAACGATATTCCTCATTACTTCGTCTGAACCACCAGCTATCCGCATTGCTGGTTGGCCGAGGACGAAGCCCGCCCATGAGAAGGTTCCCCACTCGCCTGTGTCGGCAACCAGTCGCGCTTCTAATACATCGGATACAAAATCGCAGGTGGCCTGCATCTGTCGTGTCAATCCCATTTTAGATAACGACATTTCTGGACCTGGAGTTTTTCCGGCTTTAAGAGCATCCAAGCTTCGTTGGTTAGACCATCCGAGTACTTTGCCATAGGTGAAAATGTTCATTAGCTGCTGACGGCTTAGTGAATCGTTGTCGAGCTCAAAGTGTCGCAACATGGCACTCAGCTTCGTGTAGCTGCCGCCACCGCCACCGCTTCCTGAGCCGATCGATGCACGTTCGTTCATCAGGGTGGTTAACGCCACACTCCAACCCTGGTTAACTTCGCCCAAACGGTGGCTATCTGGGATGCGAACGTCACTAAAGAAAACTTCATTGAAATTTGCCCCTCCGGTCATCTGACGTAGGGGTTTTACCTCCACACCCGGTGCATGCATATCAACTACGAAACCGGTTAATCCCTGGTGCTTTGGTAAATCGAAATCTGATCGAGCGATCACCTCGCCAACGTCGCTGTAGTGAGCTCCAGAGGTCCAAACTTTCTGACCGTTCAAAATCCACTCATCACCATCACGGTCGGCTCTCATTTGCAAGCTAGCCAGATCCGATCCGGCTCCCGGTTCGGAGAACAATTGGCAAGAGACCAAATCAGCCCGGTACATCTTGGGTAGTAGCTCTGCAACTACCTCGGGGTTCCCATGAGCGAGAATGGTTGGTGCGACCATTCCCAGACCAATGCCAAAAAAACCACTGTCAGGAACGTCAAACTGGCTTTCTAGGTTTGCCCAGATTCGCTCATATCGACGAGGATGACCACCACCACCGAACTCTGTTGGCCCTGAAATCCACCCGAAACCAGCATCAAATTTTTGAGCTCGCCACTCTTTTGCTGCGGCAAGGTCAAGTTGTTCTTGTTCGCGGTCTACCTCCTCGAACAGAGCAGCATTGTCTGGGCCTTCTCCCCACACAAAAGCCTTCTGCTCTGCTTTGCGTGAGGCGTTGGCTTCAAGGAAGACAGAGGCCTCTGTAGTAAATTGTTCTTCATTCATCTCAGGCATTGGAGATCTCCAGGACAGTTAGAAGTAGCAAATATATTCTCAACCTAGCCCGTAACACGACTAATCTTCCTACTCATGGGTCAACCTGTCCGAGTTGCCGAAAAAACATCTCCTACTAGTCCGGGGACAATACGGTTTGAAACCAATCGCCCTTTAACGGGTATGGGTCACCGTTATTACCACAGTGCGGCAGATTCGTTGAATGAGGAAGATCCAGCAGATGTGCTTGCTGCGCGTCTGTTTGCTCGAGGGGGCATCGACTATTTGCACGTGCATGGCAACGTCGCAACGGTTGATCTAGCTAAGGGGTTTACCTCTGAAGGTATCGTTGACATCATCGTTGGTTTGTTTGCACATTACGAAACATAAATAGGGTAATCGGAGCGAAGTTTTAATCGAACGTATGTTCGGTTAAAGTTGCGGGATGCAAAAAGCATCGTCTTCTGTTCCGCTGACGGATGATTTGCGTCAGATTTCTACTCCGGTCGTGCTTGCTCGGGATCGTACTTTGCCGGTAGTAAATGAATTAGCTGGCTTGTTTCGTGGTGCGGGATTACAGCAGGGATCAACCATTGAAGTTGAGGGAGCAGCAGCGGTCAGTCTGGCTGTTGCTCTAACGGTCGGGGTAACTGGTTCTAACAGATGGGTGGTGGCTGTCGGATTGCCAGAATTGGGTTCATCAGCAGCAGCTGGTCTAGGAGTGCAATTTCAAAGGTGGGCATTCGTTGATCGGCCAAAAGACCAGGCAGGCGAAGTGTTATATGCGTTGACGGGAGCTGTAGATCTTATTTTGGTTGGGCCTGAGGTCAGAATACGAGCGAATCATGGCCGAAAAATTGCGGCGAGGATGCGTGAAAGAGGTACCTCGATTATCACAGTTGGGGATGCCAGCCGTTGTAATTTGCAGCCGAGCCTCCGTGTCAGAGTCAACCGAACCGAGTGGATAGGTTTACAACGTGGTCATGGTCGGTTGGATTCTCGCAAAGTAGAGATAGAACTAGTTGACCGAAATGGCGACTCCAACCATCGTCGACAACTTTTGTGGCTTCCTGATAGTCAAGGTCATCTGAGTGTTGCAAAGCAAGATAATGAATGGACGGGTCAATCAGAATCCTGTTCTCGCGGGGAACAAAAAATTCTGACTGACTTAGATGAACAGATTCCCTGGGCTAGTTAGGTGAACCTTTCACATGGTTTGGCGGATACTCGGACATTGTTTCTAGTTGTTCCTCATTGGCGGACTATCGCTACGGGGGTTACCTGTGACATTCCCGCCGTTGTTTTGAATAACAATCGGGTTATCGATGCAACGCCTGGAGCGGCTAGACACGGAATTGAGCTAGGGATCCGCCGCCGAGAAGCTCAGTCGCTCTGTCCAGGTCTAGAAATCATCGTTGACGATGAGGCGCTTAACAACACCAGATTTGCCTCTATTGCCGTGGCTCTTGAGTCAGTAACTCCAAGATTAGAAATCACGACTGGTGGTAAATGTTCTTTCCTAACTCGAGGGCCCTGCCGTTACTTCGGTGGCGATCAAGCTCTTGCACAGATAGTTGTGGATCGAGTTTCCGAAGCTTTGTCCACAATGGTTGGTGTCAGGGAATTATCTGCTGCTATTCAGCCGAGAGTTGGAATAGCTGATAGTCGATTTGCGGCTTCTTTAGCAGCTATTTCATCGAGCGTTTCATGCGTCCAGATCGTTCCACCAACTACTAATGCTGATTTTCTCTCCTCCTTTCCGGTTGATGCTCTAGCTGATGGAGATTCGCCATTGCCGGACGCTGATGACCTTGTTGGTGTGTTCCAGCGCCTCGGTTTAGAAACTCTAGGAGATATCGCTTCTCTCCCTAAGGAAGAGCTATATGCGCGATTCGGTACATCAGGCTCTTTAGCGCATCGATTATCTCGAGGAATGGATGGCAGAACTCCAATCTTGCAACCCATTTCTAGTCTTATGTCTGGAGAAAGCGACATTGACCCTCCCGCGGATCATCTAGAAACGGTTGTGTTCTCCGCTAAAGCCTTAGCTAATGGAATTCATCAACAACTGTCTGGTGAAGGTTTGGTGTGTGTTGGGGTCCTCATAGAAGTGGAATCAGATCATGGTGAAGTTTCCAGCCGGCTATGGCGTCATGAGCATCAGTTCACTCCAACTGATATAACCGACCGAGTTCGTTGGCAACTTGAAGGTTGGTTTCGTTCGGAAGCTGCTCCCACCGGACCGTTAACTTTGATTCGGTTAGTAGCTGACGAAGTAATACCTGACGATGGTTATCAGTTGGGATTTTGGGATAAGGAGACACCAAATGATGAACGTGCTATCCGGTCTTTAACGCGTATCCAGGGAATTCTCGGGTCAGATGCAGTGACCATTGTCCATCATGGGGGAGGTCGACGATTGTCCGACATCGAACAACGAATTCCGTTAGCAGCTACGACATTTGATCCTGATCGCCCCATTGTTTTGCCTGAGTCTTCGGTGGCGCCGTGGCCGGGTCGACTTTTGGCTCCATTACCTGCAGTTGTTTTGAGTCAAGCTCAAGAACTGGAAGTAACAGATAATCAAGGCCGTTGTGTCCGAGTCACTGGACGTGGGCGGGTGGAAGGAACCCCAGTTCAAGTTCGGAGCAAAAATTTTGGTTCTCATTCGGTTGTTGCCTGGGGAGGTCCTTGGTTTCTCGAAGAAAGATGGTGGGATTCCTGTAGAAAAACCAGACAAGCTAGGTTCCAATTTCTACTTGCTGATGGAACAGCGCACCTTTGCGTTGTTGAAAATAGTCGATGGTGGCTTGAAGCATCCTACGAGTAGCCAACGTTTGCTGTTATAAACCAAAGATCGACAACTAACGACCATTGATCGACCAGTGCCATGGCTCACTCGGCAAATTCCGCAGTCCGTACTTTGCAGCGTTTCGTTTCAGCCATCGATAACCGGATGTGTTACTCCACAAGGCACGACCGTTCTGTGTGAAGTCTATTGCTAGGCCTCTTTCATGCATCGAAGCACCCGGGCGCGCGGTTGGAGGACGGCATTGGTAGGAAGGTTTTCTATAGATAGCCCATTCGCTTGTCCCACAATGTGCTCGCCGCAGGTTTATTTGAGATTGAGAACTGCGGTAGCCGCCGCCGCCAAGTCTGATTCCGTCTCTTGAAGCAGCTTGAAGTAGAGCGAGAAGTTTGTCAGCGATTGATTCGTGAACTCGGATGCCCCAGACCGTGGTTAGTTCAGACTTATCGAAATTCACCGATGTGGGTGCATCAGCGATACCGAGAAGTCGTCTTCGTCGAGCTTCTTCTGCCTCTCTGCGTTTCCGTTCAGCTTCCCGTCGAAGACGTTCCTCCTCAGCCCGCTTTGCTTTTTCCGCCTTGATAACTCGCGTTAAGTTGGTTTGCTCAGCTTTGATTTTGTCTGACATTTCAGCATCGAGCTCGGCTAATGCAGCGGCTTCGTATAGCCGTGCCTCGAGCCGGTTTTCTGCGTCAAAAACAATCTGGTCTTGAAGGTCAACTGCTTCAAATAGCTGATCAAGTTGTATTTCTGCTTCTAACTTAAGTTGCTCGCGTTGTTCAACAGCTTCGTTAAGAGCCTTTGTCGCGACTTCGGTATCGATCTGGAGAGCTCGTAATTCATCGGATGAATTATTGATGTCGCCGAACGCCGCGCCGATGAGAGTTTGCACACGAGCTGCTTTGTAGATATCTCCGGTCCTCGCTAGACCAAACGAACCTTCGACTGTTGAGTCCCGTCCTATGTAGGTCTGAAGGGCAAGTTCGTTAACTTGGTCGCTTAGGGTCGATTGTTCCCTGGCTAGATCTTCTGACCTTCTTTCCGCTGCGGCTACCGCAAGGGTGGCACCCTCAAGGGCTCGCTCGGCAAGAGTCAGATCATCCCGCTGTTCGGCGACTAAGAGTTCTAGGTCGGCAAGTGCTTGTTCGACCTCTTCTACTTCAGCCGAAGCGGTGTCGACAACGCGGGCCTGATTCAAAATTTCAGCCTGAAACTCGTCACGCTCTTTACGTAATTGCTGCACTTGCTTTTCTAGAGCTGCTTTTTCTTTGCGTAATTGGGCGCTGCTTTTACCTGCGCTGCTCGCAGAAGGGATTGCCAAAAAAGTCCCAGCGAGTACCACTGCGATGGCTACTGCTGAAAATCGGCGTGCGCGCGACAGGTCCACATTCCTTTGTTCGTCGTTGCAGTTCAAAGGTACCGATCAAGTTGGCAGTGTGGGTATCGCCCTTGCTAAATAGCTTCGTCTATGACACCGTTCCGCAGAAGGCCGATGCCAGGGACTTCAAACTCGACCTGGTCACCAGCGCTCAACCAGACTGGTGGCTCCATGGACCCGCCTGTCCCTTCAGGTGAACCAGTAGCGATAATGTCGCCTGATTCGAGGGGCATAATCTGCGACATGTATGCCACTAATTCTTCGACGCTAAAAATCATTTCGCCTACGCGGGAATGTTGTCTTTGTTCACCATTTACCCGAGTGGTAACCGACAGACTCGAGGGATCTGAAAGTAAATCGCTGGTAACGATCCAAGGTCCGCATGACCCCGAGTGGTAAAAATTCTTCCCGGCAGCTACGCCGTGCCTTTGCCAATCTCGGACCGAACCATCGTTCAATATTGTGTATCCAGCGATGTGTTCTAGAGCATCAGACTCAGAGATATGCCTCCCTGAGCGACCGATTACTACAGCGAGTTCTACCTCGTAATCCAGTTGGGCCGATGCTATGGGCCGCACCAAAGGTGCGTTGTGGGCAACGAGCGACCCGGGAGGCTTATTGAAATAAACGGGCTGTTTGGGCAACTTCACTTCGCCGCCCAGCGGGTACTTCTTGTGATAGTTCAATCCAGCGCAAAGTAGCCGACGTTGATTGGGAATTGGAATATCAAAAGAAATTGTTTCCCATGGGTGATCGGCGGCGGCGTCTTCGAAAGCTCTCAATTCGTCTACTGCGCCCAAACAACTTCCTAAATCCCTGCTATCCGTTCTCAATCCCAGGTCTATGACCCCGTCTTCGACCCCAATCCCGAAGCTAGGTTGACCGTCAACAATAAAGCTAAGAAGTCGCATCCCATGACCCTACATATACCCGGGGCTTACCGTGAGATCTGATTAGCTTTCGGATAGTGAAACCCAAAGCCGTAATCTTCGACGTAGGAGGAGTTCTATTGGAATCTCCGTTCTTGGCAGCTCTGCGCTGGGCTCAAGACTGGGATATCCCTCTAGATGCGCTTAAAACGATTTTCGGCGAATATTCCCAAGCATCCTCCTCCGATCAGTCACCCATGTGGCATGAAGTGGAGTGTGGTCGCGTTGAATTGGCCACGTTTGTGTCGGAGATGCAAAGGACGCTAGGGGCAACATTGCCTTTGAGTCACAAGGCCAGAACGTTAACCGCCGACGATTTCAACCCATTCGCTGGCGGAGAACCCTTGGCTACGATGATCGAACTCGCCGACGAAGTTAGAGATAGGGGACTTAAGACTGGGATTTTGACTAACAACGTCAGGGAATGGGGTGCCTGGAGAGACAAGATCCCCATCGACGGATTCGACGCAGTTGTTGACTCCTGTGAGGTCGGTATTAGAAAACCAGACCCGGATATTTACCTTCTGATTTGCAAAAAGTTATCTTTACCGCCGAGTGCCTGTCTCTTCCTTGACGACCACCCAGCGAATGTCGAAGCAGCAGTATCGGTCGGTCTTGATGCGTTGTTAGTTACTCAAGACTTGGACGCCGTAGCCTCAGAAGTTCGATCCCGTTTCTAATCAGCGCGAAGCTCTCGCACCGGTTCCCCTCCGCTGTCGCGAATAGTTCGTTCGGCTCGCTCGATGTCGGCTCCGTGGAGAATCCCTATCCATCCTGGCAACTCAAGAGGGACCTCGGGTTTGCCGGGTCGGAGCACTAAACGAGCCTCAGTATCCACTCCCCACTCACAACTCAGCGAAGCGCTCTGTCCTCTGATAGCGACTAGATGCAAACCAGCTTTAGTAGCAACCAAAACCGATCGTCTTCGACGCGCAAAGTGGTCCCAACCGGCAAGCAAAGATAGGACTAAGGGCAAAAGGGTGCTCCACGATGCAGCCAGCACGAAGCCCAGAGCACAGATAGCAGATCGTGCGATTAACTCCTTCTTCTGTGTGGAAACCAACGCAGGGTCGCTTATGGCAACCCCTGATCTCACTTCGTTAGTGAGAATCTGAGCTACTAGTGCTCGATCTGCGAGGGAACGGCGATTCATCAAAAGACCGATACGAAGACGACGAAAGAACGATTTCTGACTGCGGCTACGAAACCCACACTGCTGGCTTTCGGCTATACCAGGACGAAACGTTCTCAAGCTGTTGACCGACTTGAAGTAATAAGGATTCTCCGTGCATGGCCGCCGCTAACTGAACTCCTATCGGCAGTCCGTCGTTACTTGTATGCATCGGTAAAGAGATTGCGGGCTGGCCGGTAATGTTGAATTGAGCGGTGAAGAGAAGCAATTCTCGGAGGCGTTTCGTGCCTGTCGTTGGATCTCGCAACTCTCCAAGTTTCGGCGGAGGTTCAGCGATGACAGGAGTCAGCAATAGATCGAACTCTTGCCACCACTTGGCCATTTCTCGACTATAAGAATGAAACCATTCGACAGAAGCCAAGTAGTCGGTCGCTGAATAGGTTCGCCCGAGTTCAACTAGAGCTTGTGTGTCGGCCTCCATATCGCCAGTCTTAAACCTTCTACCAATAGCGTCCTCTAGTTTGTCAACTGAGAAAGCCTCGTTTGAAGCTAAAACAACTTTGAAGTGGTCGAACAAATCATCGTCGAATAATGCAGCCGGTTTGGCTATTTCAACGAAGTGGCCGAGATCTTGGAGCGCTAGCGCAGTTTGCTCGACGGCCACAATGCAATCAGGGTGGACCGGTCCCCAGGATGACTCTGTGGCCAGCCCTATCCTTAGCTGTCCTGGGACTTCAGATATTGTCTGTTCGAAAGACATCGCGGGAAGCGGAGCCCAATATGGGTCTCCGGGCCATGGTCGAGAAATTCCATCCAGAACTCGCGCGGTGTCGCGGATGGTTCTGGTGACAACGCCGTCGATCGCTGCTCCTGCCCATGCCTCACCAATTTTTGGGCCAAAGGAAACTCGACCCTTGCTGGGTTTTAGCCCAACTAGCCCACATTCTGATGCTGGAATGCGAATAGATCCGCCGCCGTCATTTGCATGAGCGATGGGAACAATGCCAGCAGCCACTGCAGCTGCGGACCCACCGCTTGAACCCCCGGTTGAGTGATTAATGTCCCAAGGATTTCGACAGACACCATGAGAAACAGGTTCGGTTGTCACGGTTCCACCAAACTCTGGTGTATTTGTGCGGCCAAAATTCACCAGGCCTAGCTGTTGAAACATTGTCGCTAGATGGGTTGTGTAGCCAGCCCGGAAGTCGGAATCGCGCAGTGCAACGTTGCCTGCGTGGTAGGGATCGCCTTCGGTCATAACGGTCAAATCCTTGGTGAGAAATGGCACCCCCCACAACGTTGCTGTCTTTGAGGCGCCCTGGTTAGACATCTCCGCTGCTGCAGAGCGAGCCCGTTCGTCTAGTCGATGAATGATTGCGTTGAGCTTTGGATTAACGACATCCGCTCGGGCGATAGCGTCTTCTAGAAGTTCCGTGGGTGAAGCTTTGCCCTGTTGTACGAGGTGAGCAAGCTCAACTCCGTCTGTGACTTCATTCTGCATAAAGGAAAAGTACTCCGAACTGAGTTGGCTTTCTTGACTTTGATCGAACATATGTTCGATCATGGGCGTATGGGCTTCAACAACCGGGCTATGTCATGGCGAGAACTTGAGCGTCGACTTTCAGATCGCCAAGTAACACCTACAGATGTTTCTTCGAACGGATTTGAAGAAGATGGTGAGTCAGGTAGTAGGACACGCGAACTGAATTCTGGGCCGCATAGAGCGCAAACTGTGAGGAAGTCAATTCCTTATGCCGAGTTACATGTGCATTCGCATTTCAGTTTCCTTGATGGTGCCTCAAGCCCCGAGGAATTGGTTCGGGAGGCTGCGCGACTCGAACTCGAAGCCTTGGCTTTAACAGACCACGGAGGCCTATACGGCGTTGTTCGATTTGCCGAATGCGCACGAGAAGTTGGAATTCCAACAGTTTTTGGCGCTGAGATCACGATAGATGCTTGGGGGTCTGAAGAGTGCTTGTCTTGTGAGGTAACGCCTAGAAACACATCTCGCGTTGGTTCCGTTGATCCGCCAGGCAAACGTCTTGTTGTATTGGCGCGTCACCCCGCTGGGTATGCGTCGCTTTCGGCTCTTTTGGCGCGAAGTCAAATGGCGGGAGAAAAAAATTCACCACGTCTATCCATGTCCGAATTACTTGATGCAGTGGATTCTCACCGAGGTGATTGGGCAATACTTACTGCGGGTCGCCGGGGTGTGGTACCTGCTGTGCTTCAGAGAAAAGGTTTAAGGGAAGCAAAAAAAGAACTTTGTCGAGTAGTTGAAGCTGCTGGGAGAGAAAATGTTTTTGTTGAACTTTGGCGCCATGGTGATCCCTCTGATGATGCTCGAAATGATTACTTGGCTGACCTAGCGGTTGAACAAAAAGTTGGTTTGCTCTGCACAAATGCCGTGCATTACGCCACCCCGACTCAACGCCACTTAGCGAGAGCAATGGCAGCAATTCGAAGTCGCCAGTCTCTTGAACAAATGGATGGGTGGCTCCCCGGTAATGGTTCCGCTCATTTACGGTCAGGAGTTGAACAACAACTTTGGTTTACTCGGTATCCCGGCGTTGTTGAGACTTCTATGGAATTAGGACTTGATTGCGCTTTTGATCTGTCGCTTGTTGCTCCAAAGCTTCCTCCATATCCGTGCCCCGATGGTTTAGACGAAATGGCGTATCTAAGAAAGATTGCTTATGAAGGAGCTCGAAATCGCTATGGGATTCAATCTGCTGAAAAAGTTCTCGGGGCTTGGCAACAGATTTATCATGAACTGGACCTCATTCAGCAGCTTGGATTTCCTGGCTATTTTCTAGTGGTCTGGGACATAGTTTCGTTCTGTCGAAGCCGAGATATTCTCTGTCAAGGTCGGGGCTCAGCTGCTAATTCAGCCGTTTGTTATGCCCTTGGGATTACAAACGTTGATGCTGTTTCGCTTGGACTTTTGTTTGAGCGATTTCTGTCGCCTGAACGAGATGGACCTCCAGATATTGACCTTGATATTGAGAGCGGAAGACGCGAAGAAGTAATCCAATACGTCTTTGACCGGTATGGCAGGGAACACACAGCTCAGGTTGCGAATGTGATTACCTATCGAACTCGATCAGCAGTCCGTGATGCTGCTCGGGCGTTGGGTTACGACTCCGGACAACAAGACGCGTGGTCTAAATCTTTTGATCACCATCAGGAAGTTCATTCGCGACAAAGAACTGATGATGAAAACCATAAACCGATACCTGCTGATGTTTCGCGGTTGGCGTTAGAAATTGAGCGAGCGCCGCGTCATCTAGGTATTCACTCGGGGGGGATGGTGATCTGTGATCGTCCCATAGTCGAAGTTTGTCCGGTTGAATGGGCGCGAAAAACCAAAAGGTCTGTGTTGCAGTGGGATAAGGATGATTGTGCTGCCGTTGGGTTAGTGAAGTTCGATTTGCTTGGATTAGGGATGTTGTCAGCACTACATGCTGCTGTGGATTTGATAGCTCAAACCCACGGAGTGGATGTTGATCTTGGAGCTTTACCTCAAGAGGAAGAGGTTTATGACATGTTGTGTCGTGCTGACTCGATTGGTGTGTTCCAAGTCGAATCACGGGCACAAATGGCCACTCTTCCCAGGCTTCGTCCGCGCTGTTTTTACGATTTAGTTGTTGAAGTTGCGCTTATCCGCCCTGGCCCTATCCAAGGTGGCTCTGTGCATCCTTATATTCGTCGTCGCAATGGAGAAGAGACCGTCACGTATCTCCATCCTCTTCTTGAACCAGCTCTTTCCAAAACCCTCGGAATTCCGCTTTTTCAGGAACAGCTGATGCAAATGGCGATTGATGTAGCGGGTTTCACAGCGGCCGAGGCCGATGAGTTGCGCCAAGCAATGGGTGCTAAGCGCTCTCGAGAACGAATGGAGCGTCTTCGGTGTCGGCTGTACGAGGGCATGTTGGAACGAGGAATTGAAGGCAAAGTAGCTGACCAGATTTGGGACAAAATGGTTGCTTTCGCTAATTATGGATTCCCGGAAAGTCATTCAGTTTCGTTCGCTCACCTTGTTTACGCCTCGTCATGGATTAAGTATCACTATCCGGCGGCTTTTTGTGCTGCGCTACTTAACTCTCAGCCGATGGGTTTTTACTCGCCACATTCGTTAGCCCAAGACGCAAGACGCCATGGGGTAAAGGTCCTCACTCCGGACCTCAATGCTTCAGCGGATCAAGCGATACTTGAAGCTTGTGACGAATCGATCAATGGAGTGGCTGTCAGGCTTGGTTTCTCATCTGTTAGAGGTATCGGTGCAGATCTAGCTTTTGAAATTGCTGCTACCGGGCCGTATAAGGATTTAGAACAATTATCTAGACGCACCGATGCATCTCGTAAACAACTGGAAGCGTTGGCTACGGCAGGAGCTTTCAGTTGTTTCGGGTTTACACGTCGCGAAGCATTATGGGCAGTGGGCGCAGTTGCCCAATCGCGTTCAGATCGCCTCCGCGGAATCGTGACCGGTGTTTCTGCTCCGTCCCTGCCAGGCATGTCATTGCGAGAGGAAGCAGTTTCTGACTTGTGGGCTACTGGCATAGCTCCAAATGGGCATCCGACTCGATTCGTTCGTGAAGTACTTAAAAGTAGAGGTGTAGTTACCGCAGCTGACCTCTCAAATTGTGAGCTTCGTAAGGTCAAAGTGGCAGGTGTGGTGACTCACCGCCAACGTCCTGCGACAGCATCTGGAACAGTTTTCGTCAATCTTGAAGATGAGACGGGACTCATCAATGTCATTGTTTCAAGCGGTTGCTGGTTACGGTTCCGGTCCATTCTTCGCTCTCAACCGGCACTTACTGTAACTGGCAGACTCGAACGACATGAAGGAGTCGTAAACGTTATTGCTGAACGAATTGAGACATTAAGTGTTGACTCAACTATCGCGAGTCGAGACTTTCGATGAATAAGATCCTCAGCCAAGAGGTCGACCAAACGGACGTTTCTCTTGCCAGCTTTCCATGAACGCTTCCGCCTTGTAACACGCCGCCATGAAAGTGCCGTCCTCGTGATCGACAATCTCCTCAAGCAGTCCGTTCACAGTTTCGGTCGTAGAGTCTCGTAAGACGTCATGGCTAGTCTCCTCCGAAGCCCACCAAGCCAGCATCGGACCTACCCTGGTAAGGAAATCAGGGGCGACCGGAGCGCCGTTCTTTCTCAAAACGGCCAATGCCTTAGATGAAACAGCAGCTGCGGAAGTGGCGATGATTGGTGTGTCGCTAGAGCTAGTAGCACCCTCGCCGGATATGGCGCCTGGCTTTGAGCCAACAAAAATAGCGTCCAGATCAGCATTCCAGATCTGCCAGGGTTTCCCCACGGTACCTAACTGCTCAACGCAACTGGCCCCCGATTGCATCCAAGCATCAGCGAGGGTCGCACTATCGAAGTCGCCCGACACGCATCCTTTAGCAGTTGAAATTGTGTGGATTTTGCCACCACGATTTTCGACTTCTCTTGCGATCGCAAGACCAATCTGATCGAAGCCTTCTATTGCTACCTGCCAGTCACTATCGGATTTCTGAAATCGAGAAGCACAGGTCACCGCGCCGACAGCGACCAACTCGTCTTCGAAAGCAACACCTTCACGATCGCTCTTCGCGATCGGGTTGCGGTTGTCGTAACGGAGCACAGGAGCGAGTAAAGCGTTATCGAGTCGTAGGCCGGGACCAGTAAGCAGTTGTTGAGATTCGAATTCACTAGCTAACTCTTCGGCAAGGGCGGCGACGGCTCCTTCTGTATCTTCGGGATCGACCTTCAAGCCGATCGTTGCACCGCTTTTGCGCTGTTCGGTCAAACCAAACACATATGTCTGGTGCCGTACCAACATCTCTGCGTTACCTGGGGCGAGTTTGGCGCCTAAGCGGGTTGGCCCAACGTAGGTTTCTGCGTTGGGGAGATCGTAAATAACGAAGCCTTGGGTTGATTCCAGTTGCTTAATTTCCACAACTGAATTGTGCCACTTACGCAGCGCTTGGGCACTAAGCACCCCTAAAGTCAGGATGTTCGGGTAGCTGCTGTCAACTAAACCTCCCTGTAAGAGAGATTCAATGCGATTTTCTGAAGCAATGGAGATGCAAGAAAGAGAACCGGGTCGGCTAGTCGCCAATTTTGATCGTTCCTGGTGGGTCGTGAATGGTCCCAACGGAGGGGTTATTGGTGCGTTGATGGTGAGAGCAGCTCAGTACTACTTGGCTCAGGACCGTTGCGTTCGGACCGTAACTACTCACTTCGTGTCTGCCCCTAAGGAAGGTCCGGTTACCCTCGAAGTAACGGTTGAACGACAAGGAAAAATAGCCGGCTTCGCTTCAGTGCGAATGGTTCAGGACGACCGTCTGATAGCGACTTCGTTAGTCGCCGTTGCGGCCGTGGACCGAGTGGCGCACCACTGGGAACAGCGAAACTTTCCGAAACTCCCAACACTGGAAAACTGTTGGCTCATGAAAACCACTCCACCGTTGGTTCCCTTGCACAGCCGATGGGACCGACGTTGGGGTTTGGGAGTTCCCGGAGTGCCAGAAACTTCGACAGTTGCTGGTGGATACGAAGCTGGGGGGTGGATTCGACTCTCCGAGCCCGAGCCTTACGATGAGGCTCTACTCGCGGCCATGGCAGACGCGTGGGTTCCAGCAATTATGGCCCACACCGATTTTGCTGTTCACGCACCAACTCTTGAGTTAACGGTGCAGTTTCGCGCCGATCCCAGGGAACTTGATATGACTGCAGAGACATACTGCGCTGCAGTTTTCCGGCAACTCTCGGGCCGCGAAGGATTTATCGACGAAACGGGCGAGATATGGTCGCCTGACGGACAACTTTTAGTTCTTTCGCGTCAGCTAGCGGTGCTGCTTCCCAGGGATGATGACATGGTTGGTAAGTGGGAATTTGTTGGTCCCTAGTCTCATGAACATTCCTGAGTTAACGTCAAAGTTGTGATGCGCTGGCTTCTACCTGCATTGATAGTACCTATGTTGATTGCTGGAGCATGTCGTGGTGACTCAGAGCAGGCGCCGCTTACGCAAGCGCAAGACGTGGTTACCGAATCTTCGGTTGAGGGTAGGGCGTTGGCCTCTTTCGAAACGACCGAAAATGATTCTGCGGTCGGAAAGTTGGCTCCCATCGCCACGGGTTTAGATCTACTAACGAACGAATTAGTTCGTGTGGCGCCGCAAGGTCGGCCTCTTGTAGTGGCGTTTTTTGCTCACTGGTGTCCTCACTGCCAAACAGAAGTAGCCGCACTTACAGAGTGGCTGTTGGCAAATCAATTGCCGTCAAACGTTGATCTGATTGCTATTTCGACGTTTGAAGCTCCGGAACGTGGAAACCATCCTCCTGCTAGATGGCTCAAGGATGAGGGATGGAAGCACCCCGTAATTGCGGATTCGAGCTCCCTGGCGCTTTCAGATGCCTTCGGTGCAATGTCAGTCCCTTACTTCGTGTTTATTGAGGCTGACGGGACAGTTGCTTTTCGCATCAGCGGAAATCTAGGTCCGCGTGAACTCTCGGCAGCTATGAAACGTCTAGCCGGTACCGCTATCTGACGGATTCGAGGGTTAATGGAAAAGGAGACCCGCTGAGGGGCGATCCAGGTGCCACCCTAGAGCCATGCGTCTTCTTCCTACTTCACCGCGGCTGCAAAGTCGTGACCGTAGGAAAGAGTCGCGTTTTCGAGTTCGGCGGCCCACCAGGGTCCGCGACTTACTTGGCCCCGACAGGATTGGCGTAAGACAAAGTTTGGTTGCGTTGGGCTTCAGCAGCCTCACAGCGGTTGTTGCTGGAGGATTCTTAGCAGCCATGACCGGAACCCTTGAACGGTATCCGGGCCTTCTTGTTTTAGTGCCAGCAGCGATCGGGATGCGCGGAAATATCTTCGGGGCGTTGGGGAGTCGATTAGCGACTTCCATTCATGCTGGAACTTTCCGGATGTCTCGACGACCAGAGACGTTGGTCATGCAGAATGTTTTTGCCTCAGGAGTCTTGTCGCTAATTACGGCAGTGGCTCTAGCGGTGCTGACAAAAATTCTGTCTCCGATCTTTGGACTCGAGTCGGTTGTCGCTATCACTGACCTACTGGTGCTGTCGGCGGTCGGCGCTTTGCTTTCATACGTTGTGTTGATCGCGGTTACCCTCGCCTTGGCTGCTCGATCTGCAGAACGTGGATGGGATCTAGACGACGTCAACGCCCCGTTGGTGTCTGCGGTAGGCGATGTAGTAACGCTGCCTGCGCTACTAGTGGCTAGTTTGCTCTTGGAAATTACTGTCTTACCAAAGATGTTCGCGGTCATTTTGATTTTATTGACTGGCATAAGTCTTTGGTGGGGACGACGTACCACGTTGATGGTCATGCGACAGGTGCTACGCGAATCTTTGCCCATCCTTCTCACCACCGGAATTCTGTTGGTGATTGCTGGGGTAGTAATAGAGCACGAGTTGTCGGCTTTTGTTGCAAATCGAGCAATGTTTATTTTGGTTCCGGCTTGCCTTGCCACGGCGGGGGCAATTGGGGGGATTTTGTCGGGTCGGCTTTCCTCTAAATTTCATCTCGGATTGATTGAACCAACAGTGATCCCTGGTCGGCTGGCGCGCCGGGACCTGATAGCGGGTCTGGTGTTTGCACTGCCGGTACTAATTCTGAACGGTCTATTAGCCCAAACGGCGAGTCTGATTTTTGGATTTCAGTCGCCGGGCATGGTCTCTCTCGTGTGGATGTCAACGATTGGTGGATCGATAGCAACATTGATCGCCGGAGGTATTGGCTATTACGGCACGGCTATAGCTGTGCGAGCTGGAGTTGATCCCGACACCTACGGAATGCCACTTGTAACGAGTTCTGTCGACCTTGGTGGGGCGGCAGCTCTGGTACTTACGATCGGTTGGATGGGCTTGTCATGAAGATCCAGCGATGGTTACCGGGAGGCAGCCTTCGAGTCCACGAATTTAATTTTGTACACCCACTATGTTCCTATTGCCTAGCCTGTGAGACACACCATGGATGACAAACCAAGGAATTTGAAGACCTTGCTAGCCGAGTCGAAAGACGCCTCGGAGCTTATGGTCGATCTTGCCTACGCGGCCTTATATTTCGATGACGAGGGGATGGCCGAAGCTGTTCTTGGTTTAGAAGAAGAGATGTCTGACCTCGTTCATGAGATGCGATCTCTAGCCATGCTTGCAGTTCGTCATCCCCGTGAAGTCGATGGAATGAGTTCGGTCTTGCAGGTTGTCTCTTCGATCGAACAAATAGCTAACGCTGCGGTCGATATATCCAAGATTGTGCTTCGTAACATTGGCATTCCTCGGGCATTGGTGGTTGATCTAGCGCAGGCCGCTGAGGTATCGCACCGTCTAGTTGTGGCTGACGGTAGCCATCTGGCCAACCGTCCTCTTTCCGATATGGAGTTACCGGTAGTTGTTGGTATGCGCGTGGTTGCTATTCAACGAGGTAGACGTTGGCTTACTGATATTGGTGGGGACGACATCGTTGAGGCTGGCGACGCCTTGTTTATGAGAGGTGAACCGGCTGGGATTGTTCGGCTCCGAGAGCTTGCCGCCGCTCCGCCGTGGTTACCGCCAGTTGTCGAAACGTCAAGCCTGTTAACTGACCTTGATAGAGCCGTTGACACGCTGGTCGAGATGAAAAATATTTCTGAAACAGCTATTGGTTTGGCGTATTCCGCGTTGGTTCTGCAGGACCTTTCGTTAGCTAGAGAGGTACGAGCGCTCGAAGAGCGTTTGGACGCGATGAAGGTGTCATTGCAGACTTGGGTACTTCGAGCGGCTGCTGACGACGTTGATCCTTCAGAATTGCGCGGTTTACTTCACTTAGCTGAAGCTGCGGAAGATATTGGCGATCAGGCCCTTCAAATTGTTTCTCTCGTACTTGATCAAGAGGACGTTCACCCGGTTTTGGCGCTAGCGCTCGGCGATACCGATGATGTCGTAGTTCAAGTTCCGGTGGCGCCTGGTTCAAGTGCTGATGATGCGACTCTCGGTTCGCTTGGGCTGGCTGTTGATCCGGGCTATCACGTTCTTGCTGTCCGTCGCGCTTCTGGGTACATCTATAACCCGAGGAAGACGGTGACGTTGAGAGCTGGCGATGAACTTCTCGCATCGGGCCCCGAAGAAGGACGGGAACGTCTCGCTTCGCTCTGCGGATATGCAGTTGCCATAGATGAAGAAACGGGCATGGTGGAACTTAGTCCGGCTCCCTAATTTGAACCTCGAATAACTGTCCTCGCCGGCGGTGATTGCTAGTTTTGCTTTGATGTCGCTGTCGCTTCTTACAGTCCATGCTCACCCCGATGATGAATCGTCAAAAGGCGCGGGAACAGTTCGTCTCTACTCGTCGCAAGGTATTCGTACGACGTTGGTTTGTTGCACGGGAGGTGAAGTAGGTGACATTCTCAACCCGGCGATGGATAGTCCAGAAGTGAAGGAAAATTTGGCTTCAGTGCGTCAGGCAGAGCTTGACTCTGCTGCGGCCATTATCGGCTACGACGAAGTTGTCATGCTTGGCTACCGAGATTCGGGAATGCCCGATAGCGAGGCGAATAATCATCCTGACGCTTTCGCTAATGCAGATCTAGATGTCGCGATCGGAAAGCTAGTAGAGGTTATTCGCCGTGTGCGGCCTCAAGTAGTAATGACCTACCCCGAGGTTCAGAACCGCTACCCACACCCGGACCACCTTCAGGTGACCGCTATAAGCATTCCGGCATATGAGAGAGCGGGAGATCCCTCCTGGTATCCCGAATCAGGAGAGCCCTATGAGCCGTTGAAGTTGTATGCCCCCATATGGTCCAAGCAAAGACTTCTGCTTACTCACCAAGCTTTTCTGGACCGCGGACTTGAATCTCCCTATGACGACAAATGGTTGTCGGGAAGGGACAGAGATGATCGGATTAACGCAATGGTCCCAGTTGATAACGCGGTAAGAAGAAAAGCGTTGCTTGCTCATGCGACCCAAGTAGATCCCAATTCGCCCTTCTGGTTCGGTTTGCCCGAAGAAGTTCAAGATGCGATCCACCCTTATGAGGAGTACATGTTGCTGAGGTCTCGGATCGAAACTGATGAATTCGAAAATGATTTGTTTGCCGGGCTACGAGATCGGATCGGAGACCCCGAGTGATTAAATTTCTTAGCGAAGAATTTGTTGCACAGTGGGTGACCACTCAACGCCCCAAGCTCGGTAACTCGAGTGGGATGATAGTTGCCAAAATTGAAGGTGCTCCTGATGGAAAGATCGCTGTAACGGCACTAATAGAAGATGGGCGACTTACTGAGGCCTACCTGGGTTCGGGTCGTGGACGTGATTTAGAACTGACCCTTCCTTATGGATTAGCTGTCGATTTGTTCCGGCATAGTGCTGACCCGGCAGCGGAATACATGAAAGGGCGCCTCAAAATGAGTGGCGACATGACGCTTTGGCTCGAAGTGTTGCCAGCATGGCGCTCGCGAACCAGCGACAACGAAGAGCCCGAACTGGCGAACCACACTGAGTTCTGATTGCTGGGTAGGAGAATCTGATCTGCTCTCTTACATGCGTTGAATAATTGTTCCAGTTCCGAGACCACCACCGCAGCACATCGTTACGAGCCCGAACTCCTTGTCGGCACGGTGTAATTCGTGAACTGCCTTGGTCATCAAAATTGATCCAGTGCCTCCAAGAGGGTGCCCCAAAGCTATGGCGCCACCATTGGGGTTAACAGTCTCCATGTTTGGGCTCATCTCACGAGCCCAGGCCAGAACTACCGAAGCAAATGCCTCATTAATCTCTACTACGTCAATGTCGCTCATCGACATGTTGTTTCGTTCTAGTAGGTGATGAGTTGCTTCGATTGGGCCCGTCAACATAAGGACAGGATCGCTTCCGACTAAGCAGGTGTCGATAACCCGACCTATCGGCTTCAAGCCTTGTTCGTCAGCTTTTTCGGCGGTCATTAACAGCACAGCGCCACTTCCGTCGCTGATTTGTGAGGAGGCACCAGCTGTGTGCACCCCATCGTCCATCACCGGGCTTAGTTGGGATAGCGCTTCAAGAGTAGTGGGTCGAATCCCACCATCTTTTGAGACACGTCGTCTCTCTCCGGTATCGGTGCCGTCTTCGTCAAGTACTGGAACATCGATTTCCACTACTTGAGTTGCGAAGCGGTCCTCGTCCCAAGCGCGAGCAGCGTTGTCCTGGCTTCTCAGACCGAACTCATCACATTCTTCTCGGCTGATGTTCCATTTCTTTGCTAAAAGTTCTGCTCCTTGAAATTGACTCGTGTACTCGTAATGTTCCTTGTATCGAGGCGTCGCCGTGAGTTGCCCCTTCTTGTAGGAAGAACCCATAGGGTTGCGAGTCATTGATTCGACACCGCAACCGACAGCGCTATCAACTACACCCGACGCAACCAGTCCGTACGCTAAGGAAATCGCCTGTTGACTGGAACCGCATTGTGCGTCAACCGTCGTTGCCGCTACGGACAAAGGCATTCCTGCGCCAAGCCAAGCAGTCCGAGCGATATTCGCAGTTTGTTCGCCAGCCTGGCTTACACAGCCGCCGACAACTTGCCCAATAGAGGCAGGGTCAACTCCACTTCGTTCAATAAGAGCTGTCTGCACTTCACTGAGGAGGTCAGCCGGATGGATGTTACTTAAGTCGCCGCCGCGTCTACCAACAGGTGAGCGGACGGCCTCAACGATCACGATTTCAGACATGCACCAACTCTAGTCAGCGGCGATGCTGAACGGCTACGCAAAGATAGTGGTTATTAGCTAGCCAGAGTTCTGCTCATCGACAGTGCAATTCGGTTTGGTTTATGCAGCATCTAAATCCACTTCCGGTAACTGGCGAGCGTTGGCCAGTGCGACTCTGGCAGCAGCTACCCCTTGTCGTCCTAGACTTCTGGTCGCAGAGTCAAGTTTGTGATTCAGTTGCTTCGATTGTCGTGGGGACAGTTCGATGAGGCGTAGCTGTGCGGTCATGGAATCAGTTTGCGATGGGGGTGGGACATTGAACGCTCTATTGGCTAACTCGCGTGTTAGCGGGTAAATACTTGGACGATCTGGCTAATGTCAGGAACAGAGTTTTACTTAAACAAGGGACATGAAAGACGTGACATTCCGCTATGGCATTACCGTTCCATTCGACGCTCCGTTAAGCGAGCAGCAAGAACTATATAAAGAGTTTGCTGACCTCGGATATACGGATTTGTGGAGTTCGGAAGCGGATGGTACCGATGGATTTACGCCCTTGATCTTGGGGTCTCAATGGGCTCCCACGATGCGTCTGGGAGTTGCCATAATTCCCGCTTATACCCGGGGGCCGGCCCTAATGGCACAGCACATAGCGTCTGCGTGCGAGGCTGCTCCTGGGAGGTTTGTTATGGGAATCGGCTCTTCGTCGAATGTCATAGTCGAATCGTGGAATGGAATCCCTTTCGAAGAGCCGTATGCGCGGACACGCGACATGGTGCGATTCTTGCGCAAAGCGCTAACTGGCGAAAAGGTGACAGAACAATATGATGGGTTCGAGGTTCAGGGATTCACTCTCAGACGAGTTCCTCAACAGCAACCGCCGATTCTTATCGCAGCTCTGCGAGCGGGCATGTTGCGTCTAGCAGGACGCGAAGGCGATGGAGCAATCATTAACTGGCTCTCAGCTGAAGATGTAACCACGGTGAGGCCCTACGTTGAGGAAGGTGGCCCTGACAAGGAAATAGTTGCCCGAATTTTTTGTTGCCCTAACCCGGACGTCGAAGTGGTGCGTGCCGGTGCCAAGCGAGCAATCGCCGCATATTTGAATGTTCCCGTTTATGCGGAGTTTCATCGTTGGCTAGGTCGTTCCGACGACCTAGATGGAATGTGGACTGCATGGGTCGCTGGAGATCGCAAAGCAGCTTTAGACGCGATTCCTGATCATGTGGTTGATGACTTAATCGTGCATGGCCACCCAGAAGAGTGTCGAGAGCATATAGACCGATACCACGACATGGGGGTAACGACCTCGGCTATTTCGATTATGCCGTTCGGAGACATTGACCCAGTGCAAGCGGCACGAGATTTAGCCCCAGCGGCACGATAACGAGACACAAGAAGATAGAAACCCGAAAGGACGAACTTATGGATTTAGAAACAATTAATTACGATGTGCGGGATGGAGTTGCGCATGTCCGGTTCACGCGAGCAAATGGAGCTAACACGGTTAACCCGCAGTTCTCGCGCGATCTTCGTGATGTCATGCTCGAAATTGAATGGGATAAAGAAGTCAAAGCCGTATCGGTAACGGCGGAAGGCAAAGTTTTTCATGCGGGGGGTGACCTCAAAGAATTTCACGAGGCTGGTGCGGGCCTACCCAAATTGGCCAGTGGGATGCTTACCGACTTCCACGGCGGAATTTACAAGATGAACCGAATGCCCAAGCCTTTTGTGGCCGGCGTCAATGGAGCTGCAGGTGGAGCGGGACTTTCGATTGTCAGTGCGTTTGATCTTGTAGTTGCCGGTGAATCAGCAAAATTCACGATGGCCTACACTCGGGCGGGAGTTACTCCTGATGGCACATCGACGTATTTCCTGGCTCGACACATTGGTGTGAGACGAATGCTCGACCTCACGCTTACCAATAGAACCCTTTCGGCTGATGAAGCTGAATCTTGGGGATTAGTCAATCGGGTGGTACCTGATGACGAAGTCGACACCGCCACCGCAGAATTAGCGCAATCACTTGCCGATGGCCCTGCGTGGGCGTTAGGTCACGCTAAGCAGATTGTTTACGCCGGTTTTGATAGTCCCCTTGAACAGGCAGGGGAGGTTGAAGGAGTGATGATCGCCGCTGCGATGGGAACCCATGACGGCCAAGAAGGAATCGCTGCGTTCGTAGAGAAACGGAGCCCGAATTTCATTGGCGAATAGAAGAAGCTGATTGTGATTCGGTGCCAGCGCGTCGAATCCATTGCTCTACCAAGAAGCCTCCCAGAGGAATCGAACCTAGGGCCATAGCTACCACCGCTTTCTTAAATGACCACCGCAGTTGTTGGAATTGACGAAGTATCGCCGCGACGAAAACTAAATAAAGCACGCCATGAATTGGGCCGACGACTTTCACACCCCAATCGAAAGCGGCCCAGTACTTGAAGGCTGTGGCGACCAGGAGAACCAGATAACTGGCTGCTTCTAGCCTAGATATCAATCGCAAGATTCGATACATAGCCCTAGTTTTGCGTACGGTTCTGTTCGTGACACCACTTATCGGCATCACCGGCAGAACAGCCTTAGGCTCGGATATAACTTCAAAGGCACCTCATCTAGCTGATAGTCCGGTGGATTGGTTCTTCGGGGAATATGCATCTCGAGTCAGAAACGCTGGCGGGTTACCAGTCGAATTACCAGTTATCGATAACCCTTGGGAATATGTGCAACGTTTAGACGCAATCATTCTTACTGGAGGAGGAGATGTAGATCCAAAGCGATGGAATGGGCCTTCCGAAACCTCTTTCCTGGTTTCCGAAGAGCGCGACGCATTTGAGTTCGACCTACTTGAAGCAGCGATCGAGGCAGACATCCCGGTGTTGGGTATATGTCGCGGTCTTCAAGTTATCAACGTCCATCTTGATGGCAGCCTAATTCCGCACCTCGATCCTGTTGATGGAGACGGTCATTCAAACGCAACTGAAGACCGTCAAGAACTAGTTCATTCCGTCTCGTTTGAACCGGAAAGCATCTTGTTTGAACTGTATGGACCAACGACGATGGTTAATTCATTTCACCATCAAGCAGTCGATCGCATAGGCCTGGGCTTACGTGCTACCGGCCACTCGTCCGATGGAACAGTCGAAGGCATTGAGCATGCCGGAGGCCGGATCCTGGGTGTCCAATGGCATCCGGAAATGCTGAAAGAAATCCAGCCCGTCTTCGACTGGGTTACGCAAATTGCTAGATCTCGCTAGATAATGCCCTGTTCCCGGCGGTCCGCTACCTCTTGAGGGCTGAGCCCAAGTAACTCGCCGAATATGGCCTCGTTGTCCTCGCCAACTCCATGGAAAATCTCTAGCTCTCGAAGCGGAGAACCGTGGAACCGAATCGGGCTGTGGGGCAACGGAATTTCTCCCAAAGCGTCGTGGTCGATCCATTGAAGAAATTCGCGCTGAATCAGATGGGGATCTCTGACTACTTCGTCTAAGTCGCGCACTACCGCAACGGGAACGCCAGCCTCAGAAAGTTGGGAGGCGACTTGGTCGCGCTTTCGGGTACTGGTCCAGCTTTGAACGAGCTCGTCGACCTCGCTCATATTCATGGCCCGATCGGTGTTGTGCCGGAATCGAGACTCATCTAATAGGTCTGGTCGACCGATGACCTCGAGAACAGCGCGCCAATGACGGTTGGTAACTGAAATGAGGGCTACGTGACCGTCGGAGCATTGATAGACGTCGTAAGGGGCAACACCCAACGCAGCATGTTTGTTTCCAGTTCGGGGGGCCAACCCGGTCTTATGCCAGGAAAGCATGTTTGAACAAAGAGTGTGATATGTGGCCTCTGCCATTGAAGTTTCTACGACTCTGCCCACCCCAGTTTTCTGAGCCTCGAATAACGCTGTGACGATTCCCCCATAAAGATGCGTGCCACCAAGAAAATCTATAAATGCTACTCCTGCTTTGACTGGTGGTTGATCCGGATGTCCTGTGACGCTCATAGGACCCATGTGAGCTTGGACAGTTATATCCATGGCAGTTTGTGTGGAATCGGGGCCACTTAGTCCGAAACCCGAGGCGTGCGCAAACACCAGTTGTGGGTTGACCTTCCATAGAGACTCAGCATCTATACCTAAATTTTCGGGGACGCCTGGAGCGAAATTCACCAGCACCACATCTGCTTTTTCGACTAAGCCCAGAAACATTTCACGGCCCGTGTCTGACTTGAGATCGAGGGTGATCGTCTCCTTTGAGGAATTGAGGGCCGCATATGAGATCGAGTCGCCCCTCGCCCTCAACGGTTCACCGCGAGTTTGTTCCACCTTGATCACCCGAGCGCCGGCCATAGCAAGAAGAAAGCCGGCGTACGGGCCCTGATAGATCTGACCCAGGTCAAGCACCGTGATTCCACTTAGAGGAAGCGGCCTCGGTTCGGGGCTCATTTAAAGCTTCCTCCGAGGATGTCGCGAGCCATAATCAACCTTTGAACTTCGCTAGGCCCTTCCCCTACGCGTCTAATTCTCAACTCTCGGTACCACCTCTCCAGTGGTAGATCCTTGGTTACTCCGACCCCACCATGGATTTGGATGCACCTGTCAACGACGCGACTGCTGGCTTCCGTAGCCACCAGCTTCGCCATGGCGGCCTCAGTGCGGAACCGTTCTCCACTGTCTGCCTTTTGAGCGGCTTCCAGGACGCAATAGCGAGCATGCCGGATATCGATTTCGTTGTCCACGATCATCCATTGGATGGCCTGCTTTTCCGCAAGAGGGGAGCCGAAAGTCTCTCTGCTTTTGGCCCAATCGATAGCCATCTCTTGGGCCTGGATAGCTGGGCCAATACATCCGGCTGCGTAAGGAATGCGTTGTCGACTGAGGCGATCGTTAGCTATAGCGAAGCCCCCATTGACTTCTCCAAGAATATTTTCCTCAGGTACGCGCATTTCATCGAATTGAAGCTCCGTAGCGTAGTGGGTAGCCCTTAACGTATGAACTACGCGTCGAACATGAAACCCGGGTGTGTCGGTGTCAACGATGAACGCTGTCACTCCATTGCGACCGGGGTCATCAGATGTCCGAGCGAAGATCAGAGCGTAGTCAGCTTTATCAGCTCCAGAAATGTAGAGCTTTGAGCCGGTCAGCACCCATTCTGCGCCGTCTTTAAAGCCTCGGGTTTGAATAGCTCGAGCCGGGTCAGAACCTCCCGATGGTTCAGTAAGCGCAAAACAGCCCTTCTTCTCTCCCCGTAACGTCGGATAGAGCCACTGCTCTTTCTGGGTATCGGTCGCCTCATAAAGTTGCGCCAAGCCAGCGCCGCCGAACACTCCATAGCAAGGGTTGTATAAGCCCGCTCTGTGTTGAGACATCTCGATAGCCATCAGAGCGCGAGTTGTTGTGTCTAGGCCTGGGCCGCCGTATTCCTCCGGAATGTCTAAACCGTAGAAGCCCATAGTCTGTGTCTTCTCTACGAGGCGATCGTAGTCCTGGGGCTCCAACGCTCCAGCGTCAGGATCCAAATGATCCTCCAAGGGCACGATCTCGCTTTGAACAAAGCGACGGGTGGTTTCGACAATTAGTTGTTGTTCATCAGTAAGGCTGAAATCCATGTTGATCTCTCAGTCTGGGGATAGACGGCCGATTCTGTGTTCTTCGCCACGTTGGTGTTCTGGAAGCTGACCATGGTCACATAGGTGGAGCATCAAGAGCTCATCCCATCGACTGCGGTAATTGGACGTAAATTCGTAACGAAATTTAGTTGCTTGGTTACCGTGAAATTGGAGTTCATCGTCGAGAGCGCTCCGAATGCCAAATGGGTGACGTGCTCCGGCATAGCCAACCGACAATACGTTGCAGTCGTCGTCAGCCACCTGATACACCCCTAACTGGGCTGGGAGCGATGCAATGGTTTCTGGGTTAAGAGTTTCCCAGGATTTGTCGAGTCGTATGCCCATATCAATTCGAGGGATCCTCTAAGGCCGACATAGCGGTACCCATTAGATCTTCAAAATTTGTGCGAAAGAATCGATCCTGCGTCTCGCTAGGTAAATCAGCAACCTCGTTGTCGAAACGTCGAAGGGGATTGCGGCCGCCCTCGACATGAGGAAAGTCAGAACTGAACATACAGATTTCGTCAGAAGTGTTCTCGATTATCCAACGAGTTGGTTCGGTAGGAAACGGAGTCACCCGTACTTGGCGTCGAACATAATCCGATGGTCGCAAGTCCAAAATTTTGAGACGTTGCTCATGTCGCTCGAAAGCATCAAAGGCTGCTTCCAGTTGTCTCATAAATGATGGCAACCACGCAGCGCCAAGTTCTATGACCCCCATTTTCATTTTTGGGAACCTGTCGAAAACTCCATCGAAAATCATTGTGGATAGAGCTTGAATTGGGGGAGAAGAAATCGCCATATACGAGACCGACCTAAAATTCTCTCCCCCGCCGTGGAAATCTGGCTCCGGTGGAAGGCCGTTGTTCCTGTGTTGGGGCGGCATCACCAGTTCAGGCGTAGCTACATGCATCACTATGGGTATGCCCGCCTCTTGAGCCTGAGTCCAAATTGCGTCGAATGCGATGTGGCTGTGGGCATGGTTCTTTGGCATACGGTTGGGAATAAGCAATGCTGATGCCCCAGTTTCGATTGCCTCCGTTGCGCATGGTGCGGCAAGTTCCAAATCTTGAAGTGGGATGTAAGCGACTGGCAGTAGGCGTGGGTCATTGCTGCAAAAAGCGACTTGTGCGCGATTGGCGGCTGAAGCCGTGTCGTATGTGAGCTTGGGCGAGGATTCATGTTCCATTACTTCAAGCAACGTGTTGGGCATGGTTGGAAAGACCAACTGGCTTGCAAAGCCCATGTGGTCCAGAGCCTCGCTGCGATCAAGCGAGTCCCAGGCTCCGTGCGCCTGATAATTTTTTCGCTGCATTATTTCTTTCTCGGCTGACGCTCGAAACTCCGCGTCAGATTGAAGAACTCTGCATTGGTCTATTTCGTTGAAGATGGGGTTTCCCTCATTAGCAATGAACTTCGTTCGGGCATAGTCCTGAACCGCTTTAGACGCGAACTCGTCAAGCCACTCAGGAGGCTCCATGGTGTGGGCGTCGGCATCATGGATTACCCGATCCGTTACATATGTCATAACTTGCCCCTCCTGATAGATGAACTGAATGCTAGTTGCGGCAGTTCTATGCGTGTTGGCGACTAGTTGTCGTGAAGCGCTTGGTTGATGCCTTCCCATTTGTCGGGATCGAGCACTCGCATTTCGATAGCACCTGAGGTGCTGTTTCGGATGAGGAGCATTCCGGATCTGCCAGATAGCTCTTTACCCTTCGCGATGGAACCGTCGGGAAGGGTTACTCGGCTTCCCGCGGTCACATAACAACCTGCCTCAACCGTGCAGTTATCCCCTAAAGAAATACCAATTCCTGAGTTGGCGCCAAGCAGACAGTTTTCACCGATGGTGATGGTTTCCTTTCCCCCTCCCGAAAGTGTTCCCATTATTGAAGCGCTTCCGCCTACGTCGCTATTGGCACCAACAACGACTCCGGCACTGATCCTTCCCTCGATCATCGAGGGACCCAGGGTGCCCGCGTTGAAGTTGCAGAAGCCTTCGTGCATAACGGTTGTTCCCTCTGCTAGATGCGCTCCTAATCTGACCCTGTCGGCATCTGCGATGCGAACACCGGAGGGAATGACGTAGTCAGTCATTCTGGGGAACTTGTCAACCGATGTAACCGAAATCCCGGTGCCTTTGTCAGCAGCACTGCTCTGAAGTTGGTCTACACGATCAGGTAACACTGGGCCAGCGTTAGTCCATGCACAGTTGGTTAAAAGTCCGAACACCCCTTCAAGGTTGGCCTCGTGTGGTCGGATTTCTCTTCGACTGAGCATGTGAAGTCTTAGGTATGCGTCGGCCAGATCCAGAGCGGGTGTCTCGAGATCGTCGACGGTTGTTTCAATTGGCCGTCCTTCAATGAGACCCAACTGTTCGGCAAGACATGATCTTTTGGGATCGATAGAAGTTTCGGGATACCACGCATCAAGTTGGATACCGGTTTGAACGTCGAAATAACTGTGACCAACTGCTGTAAGACTCATAGGCATAGTTTTGCAGCGCAGAGGCGTTATACCGACGTCAGTTCGCATTTATCCCCAAAATTTGGCGAAAATTTGTGCTCAGAAATCTTCTGCTACCTGCCACTTACATAACGTTCTCTGTTTTTGAGTAGCCGAGAAGGCCCTGTTCGGCCTAGTTTCGGGTCTATGAAGACACCTGTATGCGAAATGCTTGGCGTCGATGTTCCCATCCTCGCATTCACTCATTGTCGAGATGTGGTAGCTGCTGTTACCAAAGCTGGAGGCTTTGGGGTGCTCGGTGCTGCCGGCCACACGCCGGAGCAACTCGACGTCGATTTGCAATGGATTCAAGATGAAGTTGGTGACAAGCCTTTCGGCGTCGACATCATCGTCCCCGCTAAATATGAGGGCTCATCGGAGGGCGGAAAGTCCCTAGGCGATTTGACTGAAATGATCCCGCAAACTCACCGGGATTTCGTCGAAGACATGATGGAACGTTACGCCGTTCCTCCGTTACCCAAAGAAGATCCAAAAGATAACGGCAGAGGCGTACCTGTGGACTCGGAGCCGCCCATGACATATGCACAAGCGGTGCCCCTGATGGACGTGGCGTTTTCTCACCCGATCAAATTGATTGTTAACGCTTTAGGTCCACCTCCGCCCGACATGATCGAGCGGGCCCACGCAAACGGAGTGCTGGTCGGAGCGCTTGCAGGTAAGAAAGCCCACGCAGTGCGGCACGTCGCATCGGGCGTCGACATCATTATTGCTCAAGGACATGAGGCTGGTGGTCATACTGGCGATATCGGAACGATGGTGCTGGTCCCCGAAATCGTTGACGCAGTAGCCCCAACGCCGGTGTTGGCTGCCGGCGGCATTGGCAGCGGACGACAAGTAGCTGCCTCGATAGCGCTGGGAGCACAAGGGGTTTGGTGCGGGTCGGTTTGGTTGACGACACTTGAAGCCGAAACACATCCGGTCGTCAAAGAAAAGTTCCTTGCTGCAACGTCTTCAGACACCTTGAGGTCTCGTTCGCGAACTGGAAAGCCTGCGCGTCAACTCCGTTCCGCTTGGACTGACGAATGGGAAGGAGATTCCTCGCCGGGCACGTTGCCGATGCCTTTGCAGCCGATGCTTATTGCTCATGCCAGCCGTCAGGTCGACAGGGCAGCGATGAACCCGGAAAACAAAGGCGCGATCGAATTGTCTAACTATTTTGTGGGCCAAATCGTGGGTTCGATGAATGAATCGATTTCGGCTACTCGAGTAGTTGAAGACATGATCACCGAATACCTCGACGTTATGGAACGCTTCGAAGGTCTCAACAACTGAGCTAGCTTCACCGAAACGCTGTTGTTTTGCAGTTACGAGAAACGGGGATGATATGGAGACTATCGATGGACGCGTAGCTGTGGTTACAGGCGCAGCGTCAGGTATAGGGAAAGCTTTAGCCTTCGCTTTCGCCAACGAGGGAGCGAAGGTTGTATTAGCTGACGTTGAAGCAGAAGCGCTTGAAAATACCAAACAAGAAATTCAGGCCCTTGACGTCCCCGTGCTGGCGGTCCCAACGGATGTCACAGACGCGAATTCTGTTCAAGCACTATGCGAGGTAACGCTCGAACAATTCGGAGGAGTCAATATCCTCTGTAACAATGCGGGTGTTGGCGGGGGAGGTCTGGTTAAGAACCAACAATTAGTGGACTGGAAATGGGTGATTGATGTATCGCTATGGGGCGTGATCCATGGGCTGCATCATTTTCTGCCGCATCTGCTTGAAGCCGAAGAAAGCCATGTGATGAGCACAGCCTCAGTAGCGGGTCTCATGGCTGTTCCGGGCCTTGCTCCTTACAACGCCGCAAAGTTTGGCGTTGTGGCGATTATGGAAACCCTGCACCATGAAATGGCGAGCGATGGTGACGCGCAACTTGGAGTATCTGTTCTTTGCCCGGGCGTGGTTCGCACGAACATAGCGACCGCTCAAAGAAATCGGCCCGATCACCTGCGCCGCCAGCAAGGCGAGGCCAGAGGCGCTTCCTCTAAGGCTCCCGAAGAAGCCCGTTCAAGGAACGCTGCTATCGCCGCAGCACTAGAAAATGGCATGGACCCCGAAGAGGTCGCCAACAAAGTGGTCAGCGCTATGTATGAAGACCGATTCTGGATCTTGAGTCATCCCGAATTACTTGATGAGGTCAATCATCGCAACCAGCAACTAGCCAATTTAGAGAATCCGACATTGATCTCTAGTTTTACTGACTGAAGACTCTTACTTCTATCTCTCACATTGTGAATCGAAGGTTTCTAGCAGCGTAGGCTCCTAGTTCCTGGTCGCCGGACCAAGAAATTTTGCCTTCTTCGATCGGTATCTCGGGATCAACTCGACCACAGGCTTGATTCATAAAAGCCATTGAATCGCAGTGCAGGGTTACCGTTGGTTGATCGATGAAGTCCCGTTCGGTTGCTCGCTCATCGACCTCGACGTAAATGTTGCGCTCCACTGAACCCGTAATGTCAAAGTGAATCGACTGACCTTGCCCTAAACCTATCTTCTTGCCAGCGATGTATCCGATCGAAAGATGAACCTCGTTAAGAGCCATCTCTGCAGCTGGGCCGCCGTTATCGGTGTGTGCTTGGAGAGGAGTGCGGCAGTCACGTTCGTGCATCCAAAAATCAAACTCCCTTACTGCCATAAATCTCCCGTAGGTAGCCGGACCTACCGGGGTGACACTCGGACGCGCAAAGTCCTCATCGGAAGCTTCCGCAAGGTTTTGACGCCGCACATCGAAGGTTGCCTGCATATGTGCAACCAGTTCGTCCTCTGGCATGGTCATCGCATCTGCAAAATAGTCAGCGACTTTCTCAAACGGGGGAGGAGTGTCAGCACTGACTGGCATCCAACCAGATAAGACTTGCTCTACAGAGACCAAGTGGGCGGCAATCCCCTTAACCGTCCATTCAGGACACAACGATTGAATTTGCCAATCAGGGTTATCGACGCCGTGGAGAAATTCGACGACGCTGTTCCAACAAGCGTCAAGGTTGCTGACAATTAGATCTCGTTCGCTCATATCCCAAACGTAGCTTCGAAAGAGACACATGGGTCGGGTTCCGTGTAATGATTTGACAGCTCAACGGTGCAATCGGTCGGAAATGCAACATCTCGGGTGGTGAGGCCGGTGGAGGAAGCTTGTGAAGCCAGCTGACATGACACTGGTGGGAGCGTATGGTTCGCCCTACTCCATCAAAATGCGAGCGGTGCTGCGTTACCGACATATTCCCTATAGGTGGGTTGTGCGCAACTCATCTCAGGACCGAGATTTTCCTGATCCTCAGGTCCCAATCATCCCGATGTTGGTGTTTCATGATGATGAGGGTGGCTATTCAGAGTCGATGGTGGACTCATCCCCTCAGATCATGCGGCTGGAAGCCGAGTATGCCGAGCGCAGCTTGCTCCCAACGGACCCAGTTGTTTGGTTCCTGGACCAGCTCATTGAAGATTACGGCGATGAATGGCTGACCAAAGTTATGTATCACTATCGGTGGCACCATCTATATGGCAACGCCATTGCTAAGGCAAGCAACATGTTGCCCTTGATGTCGGATAATCAGATGGATGCCGAAAAGCATCGCTCGATGAAAGAATTCATCGCTGAAAGGCAAATGGGGCGCACTTCACTGGTGGGTTCGACTGACTCCAACCGTGACGTCATTGAAGAGAGCTTCGTTCGTTTGTTGAGACTTCTTGAAAGTCATTTCAGTCAGTTTCAGTTCTTATTGGGGGCTCGCCCATCTCGCGGAGACTTCGGTGTGTTCGGCCAGTTCAGTCAGTTATTTTTTTGGGAACCCGACTCCGCACTCCTGGCAGCGCGATACAGCCCTCGAAGCATGATTTGGGCCTACCAGATTGATGATCTCAGTTCGTTTGAGATCGATGACGCTCAGTCATGGTTCACCCGTGACAGCCTTCCGGACACACTGTCGAAATTACTGGTTGAGATAGGGGGAACCTACGTGCCTTTCCTGCTCGCCAACGAACGCGCGTTGGTAGGTGGGAACGCTGAATTGAGTTGCTCCATTCAAGGAAAGGAGTACAAGCAGAGCCCGTTCCCATACCAACTCAAGTGCCTTAAATGGATCCGAGAAGCATTCGAAACACTTCAGCAAGAAGATCAAAAGGCGGTTGCGCAAATACTAGAAGGGACAGGCTGCGAGTTGTTGCTGACAGGTTCCGATGGGTAGGGCTGTTATTTTCGACAAAGACGGGACACTTCTGGACTTCGAAGCCACCTGGAATGAGGCTGTGGGTGCAGCCTTTGATCAGATATCGGACCCAAAGGCAAAGATCCGAGCAGCCGAACTATTTAGCTACGACCTCAACCGCAGATGCGTCCTGCCGCACTCGCCTTTCGTTAGCGAAACAAGCGATGTTACTGACGAACTGGTCGCTGACTTGATCGACGTTGCTGAATTCAAACGAACACTCAACGAAGCATCACGTCGAACCGTTGTCGCGAACAAGGGCGCGACAGAGACCTTAGAGTCACTCCGGGAAAGAGGCTGGAAGTTAGCTATTGCGACTAATGACTCGGAACTTCTCGCAGTTGAACACGTCGAAGCCTTGGAATGGGAAAGGCTGTTCACGTCTATAAAGGGGTTCGACTCTGGCCACGGCGCCAAGCCGGGTCCCGGCATGGTGCTAGCAGCAGCTGACGACTGCGATGCGCTTAACGACCTTTATCTGATGGTCGGAGACTCCGTCCATGACATTTTGGCGGGCAAGGCGGCAGGTGCCATTACCGTGGCGATAGGGAGCCACCCCGCTGCTCTGCAGCTTGCCGATCACAACATAGACCAGCTCGGAGATCTACTTGAACTTGATGAAATCCTCTAATGGAGACTGGTCGGAGCCCTACCCGACCTCATCCCTTATTCGTGCGTGAATTAAGTCGAGCTGCTCCACCATCGCATCGACTGATCGAGCGCCAGCCTGAAAAATTGCGGTGGCGTTCACAGAAGTCCAATCGAAACCCATTGCCCGAACTACTGCTGCCCTTTCAGCGACAGAATCAAGATCCGAATAGAAGAGCTTGTCTTTGTCGCTCCTCGGAGGCGGCTGCAACATCAATTGAAATCCAAGCTGCGAAGGGTCGCGACCAATTTGTTCAGCTTGACTGCGAATTTCGGTGACGCAGAGAAGTGCTTGCTCATCGGTCACCCCCGAGGCCATCCATCCGTCTCCCCTCTGAGCGGTTCTCCGCAACGCTGCGGGGCTGTCGCCGCCTACCCAAATTGGGATATTGGCACCCTGAGGGGAGACTGGTTCCATGCCCATGTCATGAGAGTCGTAGTAGTCACCGCGGAATTCGATTCTCCCTCCTTGCCAATATCGGCGCAGCAAGTCGATCGCTTCATCCATGCGCTTTCCACGGTTAGCAAAGTTTTCTTCAAGAGCCTCATACTCGCTGTCCTGCCAACCGACGCCGATTCCTAGGCGAACACGGCCCTGCGAGAGGGTGTCCAAGGTGCTGACTTGCTTTGCTACCAAGACCGGCTGTCGTTGAGGTAGCACCAGGACCTCAGTTGACAGAGACACTCGAGATGTTACGGCTGCTACGTTCGCCAACAGCATCAAAGCCTCTAGTACAGGCATCTCCGCTGGATAAATCGTACGACGGTGCTCCTGCGGGTAGCCCATAACCACATGGTCAAATGCCGCGATCTCGTCATAGCCAATTTCCTCAATAGCTGAGGCGAGTGCCAATACTTGTTCCGGCCCTTCGCGGTAGGCCACGGAAGGAAAATCTACGGCTATCTTCACCTACGAACCGCTCAATCTCACTGTTGCTCTTGCCGGCATCAATAAACCGCCGTCTTTCTTGCGTTCCTCAATCTCAATTTCGATGGACCCATTCGCTTGATCTATTGAACTCACGACTCCAGAGAATTCAAGTTCTTCGCCCACAAAGGCGCTGGCTCGATTCTGCCACTCGACTGATACCAAGCGTGCCTGAGGTCCCGCCCAGTCGGTGACGAATTGAGTGAGCCAAGAGCCTTGGAGTGGTCCGTGAACAACGATGTCCTCATGTCCCTCGTATTCCGCATAGGAACGGTCATAGTGGATGCGGTGAGGATTAAAACTTGCAGCGCTGTAGAGAAAGAGTTCGGCCTCTGAGGCTGACTTGCGCATAACGGGTAGCTTGTCGCCGACTTGCACATTATTAATAGTTGGATATTTGCTCATCGTGCTATCCCTACCTGGCGTGACCGGGCCACAACTAGTTCATCCTGATTCGTAAAGGTAGTTTCCCGAACGAGCCGCACAAACGGCCCCTTCTTTCCTTCTTTTTGGTCTAAATCAGCTAAACGTGTAGTTCCAGTGATCTCATCGCCGACGTGCACGGGCTCGAGAAAGTCCCACTCTTCTCCTCCGAACATCATTCGAGAAACTTTTAAAGTTACGACGGCGGTGTCTTCGTAGAGCCCATCTAGTCGAAGCTCGTCCGCTGGTTTAGGGCTGACGAGCGCATGGGTTATGAAAAGAGGAGGCACCGTGATCGAGCTATATCCAGCTGCTCGAGCCGAATCGTCATCGAAGTAAATCGGATTTAGATCACCGACGGCGTAGGCGTATCGCTGGGCTTCTCGCCGATCGATGACAACAGTCACAGGCTCAGACAGAATCTCACCGACACGCGCCAAAGATTCAGAAGGTATAAGAGAGGTAGACATGCACTAAGGCTAGAACACGGGGGTGCTTCTATGCCGAGGCTGGTCTAACCTGAACTTGAGGTGTGAGTCATGTCGCTATGGAGCAGAAAGCTAGAAATGCCAACTCCTGAGACTGCCTTGCCGGGGCGTGATATGGAAATGCCGGTCCCTCCAGTCCACGAGGTTCTTGGCGGGTCCCTTACTCCACCGTTTGCTGCGCCAAGTGAGCGAATCGTCTTCGGAATGGGCTGTTTTTGGGGCGCCGAGAGAGTTTTTTGGCAAACCCCGGGGGTTCTTACCACTGCTGTGGGCTATTCGGCCGGCCTTACTAGGAACCCCACTTATGAAGAAGTCTGTAGTGGTCTGACTGGCCACAATGAAGTTGTACTAGTGATCTACAACCCCGAAGCTGTTGATTTTTCGAACATGCTGACGCTTTTTTGGGAAAATCACGACCCCACCCAGGGCATGCGTCAGGGAAATGACATTGGGACTCAGTATCGATCAGGTATTTATGTCTCTAACGAACAGCAGCGAAGTCTTTCCGAGTCAAGCCGAGCCGAGTTTCAAAAAGCTCTCAACGGTGCAGGTTATGGGGCGATAACCACCGAGATTCTTTCCGAGGATGATTTCTACTACGCGGAGCATTACCACCAGCAATATCTCTACAAGGTGCCCAACGGATACTGCGGATTGGGTGGAACGGGAGTTGTCTGTCCCACAGGGATCGCCCTTACAGACTAGGAAACGGAGCTATTGACGACCCTCATTAGCTCTCTGAATTGGGTCACGAGGTCTGTGCAATTTGTGTGCGCGTTGAGCCCACTTGGATTCGGCAAGACGTAGACAGTGCGACCGCCCAACTGAGTCGTCTGTTTCCCCAACCTGAGATTTCTGTTTTTCAACGCGGAACGCCAACCCGTAATTCCCAAAACGCAAACTATTTCGGGTGATAGCCAATCACAAAGCCTGTCTAGTCGAGCTACTCCTGCTTGGTACTCCACGTCTGAAATTGCTGAAGCTCTCGCGCTGGCTCGTTTTACTAGATCAGACATCCCGATCTGGTGGTGCCTCAATGCGTGCATGGGGTTGCGGCTTTTGCTAATCAGTCCAGCTTCGATCACAGCGGGCCAAAAGCGGTTGCCTGGACCTGCGAAGCCGTAGCCAGCTTCAACTGAATGAAGACTGGGGTTTAGTCCCACTAGCAGCATCCGCATATTCGAGCCGACAGTGTCGGGCAAGGTGGGGAGCACCTGACTTTCAATTTGGGTGCCTGATACATCGGAAGTTTTGTTCAGAGCTGCAAACCCTGCTCCTTCCAAGACATCGGTAATCCGCTGTGTGTCTATAGTCGCGCCGAAGAATAGCTCCACCACATCTCCAGGAGACCGAGTTGAGTGAAGATCATGCAGGGTCGTCGGTATCGATTTTTCAGCGATTTCGTGCAGGTCGATTCGAATTTCACTATTGGGTAGCAGCGGCCGCCTCCAGAGTTAGTGTGGCCACACGTTTGCGGTCTTCTCCCCAGGGCATGGGCATGATGATCGGGTATTCCACACCAGCATCCACATATTCGCGGACGAAATCAGCGACTTCGTCTCCAGATCCGATGAAGTTGATGGCTTGAATCATACGTTTGCTTATGGCGTTGAGAGCGCCCTCGCGGTCTCGTTGCTGCTGAAGCGAGCGAAGTTCGTCGACTTCACCGTCAAAGCCAGCTGAGCGGAACATATTTGCGTAACCGTCGGCCATCGCATAGTTGAATAGGTCTTTGCGCGCGGAACGTTGCGCTTCGTCAAAATCGGCGACCGCAACGTGCACGTTGCTCATGATGATCGCATCCCCGCCTTCCCGGACATGTCGAACCGTTTCAGCGACGTGAGCCGGTGGAATGTAATTGAGTAGCACGGCGTCCGCTATTTCCCCGGCGAGTTTCAACATCTGTGGGTTTAGAGCGGCCACCACGATTTTTGGTGTGCTTTCTTGTTGCCGTACCGCCAAACGGAATCGTCTTACCTCCCAAAAATCGCCCTGGAAAGTTACAGACTCGCCTGAAAGGCATTCCCTCATCAAAGCAACATATTCGCGCATCATCGCAATTGGTCGATCTGGCGCCGGTATTCCATGCTGACTCAATACGCCAGGCGCCGAAACACCCAATCCAACCCAGATTGTTCGATCTGGGTTAAGTGCTTGAAGCGTTGCTGCTGTCATGGCAGACAGCGACGGGCTCCGAAGTTGGACAGGCATTATTCCGGTCGCCAGGTCGAGGTCTGGGGCCGCTTGAGAAACGGCTCCTAACAGACTGACGGCGTCGGTGCCTGTGGCCTCAACGGTCCAGAAAGATTGATATCCCAATGAGGCTGCCGTCTGGGCTATTTCAGGTACCGCCGCCGGTCCGAAAACTCCCAAACTTCCGTAGGTAACTCCAAGGGGAATATTTGAATTGTTACTCATTCCCTTCAACCTACTCTCCATGCCCCAGACCTTTCTTGTGTCAAATATGCTCGTTATGAGGTGGCAGAGAGCGCTAGGGTGAAGGAAGCAGTTGGTAATTTGATTCCAGCGAATAGGAGCATCTGGTGAGCGAAACTCAGGACGTGCAGATAGTTGTCCCGGAAAACGTTAAAGAAGCTCTGTCAATAGTCGATAGTTCTTTGGGAAGCTTTATGCAACGAGAGCTGATATCTGCAACTGAAGTCACCGATGTGCTGCTTGATATCCGTTCAGCGTTAATTCGGATCGAACAACCCTCGGCTGACTTAACGCTTGACATAGCTGATGTTGAATCAGAGATGGAAGTTTCTGCTCAGGCCTAGGAGCATCCTCAATTTGGCAGTTTCGCTGCCCTTAACCTTTGGGCACGAGTCTCCCGATCGTCTTTCCTAATAAGAACCCCAGACACGCGCCAGCCCCCACGTCAGAGGCGTGGTGCAGGCGCACGTGGATACGAGAGCAGGCAACGATACCCGCCACTAGGTGCCATAGCGAACCAAATTTAGATCGGTTAGCTAGAACAGTTGAAGCGCAAAATGCTGCAGACGCGTGACCAGAGGGAAAACTGGATGTGATCGGTTCACGTAGCTGGTGTTTCGTAGTGTTCTCATCGGCTGATGCGGGTCGATTGCGAACAAAAAATCTCTTGATCCCTTGATTAACCAGCAACGATTCGAGTCCCAAAAGGGCGCTGAATCTAATCGCAGATCCTGGCTTTCTCCCCGGAGGTAGAGCCCGAAGTCCGCCGACAATGTGCCATATAAGGCTGAAGTCGCCAAGGTTGGAAGCACTAAAAAATAAGCGATCAACTGCGGGCACGCCCCTCCAACGTTCCCACCACTCGTCAACTTGCTTATCGAGTTGGTCGATTGTTGATGCGAATTGACTTTGCTCAGTCACTCGTGTCTCCCTAATACCACCCAATCACAGTTACACGCTGAGTAGAACAAATCCAGGCAGCTCAGATCGCTGCGTCACTCTGGCGAGGTTGAAGTGGTTGGTTCCACGGTTGGCAAAAGAGGATCGGTAGGTGGAGGAATCGTGAGTAGGGGTCCATCGCCTTCATCAGGAGGGGGTGGAATCAGGAGCACTTGACCCACATAGATAAGGGTCGGATCAGCGATGTTGTTCTCCCGCACTAAGTCGTTCAAGTCAATACCGAAGCGGTCCGCGATAGCGATAAGTGTGTCGCCTCTAACAACCACGTATTTCTCGCGGAATTCTTCTACAGCGGATGCAGTGGTTTTGGACACAGATGATGGAGAAGTGTCGATGGGAGGAGTGGGATTTTTCTGGGCGGCGCAAGCAAGCGTGCCTGCCGTTAGCAAGACCACCCACCTCACACTGGATTTGATAGAGGTTGGTGTCATTCGGAAATGTCGTTTGACGGGGGAGGGATGAATAGGGTTTCTCCAATACCAAGAATCGTGTCTTCTTTGCCGTTTTCGCGCATAAGTTCGGACACAGACACATTGAAAGCTTTGGCGATCTTGCCGAGAGTGTCGCCCGGCTGGACCGTGTAGGCCATTCGCTGGATGACCTTTTCAGTTGTTGTAGTCGTGAGCTCGGGACGCAACGTTGTTAGGACGGGCGTCGTAGATGGAATCGGGCGAGCTTTGGGTTGACTCTCACAGCTGATCAACAGCACTAAGACCAGGGACAGACTTATCAGCATTTTCTTACCGTCCATGCTGTGCTTATTCCTGTGAATTTTTCGCGTCGGTAGAGATCGTTTGCGGCCAGTCCGCGGTATCCCCGGTGGCCATGAAAGGTTGGGGCTCGTCGTCTTCTAACGTCAGAATCTCAACCCCATCTTCTCTGACCAAGATCGTATGTTCGAACTGAGCTGTGCGACTCAAATCACTGGTTGCAGCGGTCCAACCGTCATCCCATAGATTGGCCGACGGTGATCCGATGGTGATCATGGGTTCGATAGTAAAAGTCATTCCAGGCACGAACTCGAAGCGGGCTGAGGGCTCGTAATAGTGCGGGATATTCGGCAGGTGATGAAAAACTTCACCGACTCCGTGACCGATAAATTCCCTTACGACACCGAACCCTGCTCTCTCAGCGTGGGTTTGAATAGCCTTGCCGATTTCGTTCACGACCCCGCCTGAGCGCACAGCGCCTATTCCCAGATAAAGGCACTCTCTGGTTGTTCGGATGAGATCAGTTGATGGTTGATCAATGTTGCCGACAGCAAAAGTTTCGCTGTGATCACCGTGGACACCATCTAGAAATATTGTTACGTCGCAGTTGATAATGTCACCCTCCCGAAGCGGTCGATCATCTGGGATTCCGTGACAAATAATCTCGTTAATAGAGGTGCAAAGCGATTTGGGGTATCCGTTGTAATTCAGTGGACTGGGATAACCGCCTTCGTCAATGCACGCTTGATGACATACCTGATCTAGATAATCGGTAGTTACGCCTGGGATTATTTCGTTAGCGACTTTACGAAGTACTCTTCTCGCTGCTGACCCGGCGAGACGCATTCGTTTGATGGTCGCTTCGTCCTTTTGTATTTCGTCGGGTGCCGTCACTTGTGGAACACCGCTTTCGGCGTAGTCCGGACGCGCTATATCTGCAGGCACAGATTTCATGGGTGAAACCGCGCCGGCTAGCACAGGCTGTGAACTGTGATGGGGGTGACGCATAGCTGGACGTCTCTTTTTGCGCTTCGCCATTACGGT
>CEUZ01055309.1_pt1 | contig 45349 bp, 39 predicted proteins | sample 361511 | NCBI WGS metagenome assembly CEUZ01 (sample SAMEA2622822, study PRJEB7988) | marine metagenome | biome: marine biome (ENVO:00000447); feature: surface water layer (ENVO:00002042); material: "saline water (ENVO:00002010), including plankton (ENVO:xxxxxxxx)" | depth 5 m
TAAGGAAGGGCAAAAAAAGCCTATAATAATGGGTTGCTATGGGATTGGTGTTGGTCGTTTATTATCTGCCATTATTGAACAGCATAATGATGAAAAAGGTATTATTTTCCCTCATACTATTTCACCTTACCAAATATATTTAATAGCTATTAATGTACAAGATGAAGATGTGTTAGTTAAATCTGAATTATTATATTCTCAATTAAATGAAGCTGGTTTTGAAGTACTTTATGATGATCGTAAAGAATCTGCTGGAGTTAAATTTAATGATGCAGATTTATTAGGAATTCCTATAAGGGTTATATTGAGCCCTAGAAATTTAGAAAAAGATGTTGTTGAAATTGGAAAAAGGACAGAAAAGAATAATTTAACTGTAAAATTAGATGAAGTATTAAGCATGGTGAAAGAATTCTTATTGGATTAATAAATGCTTGTTTTATTGATTTAGATTTTGTGACTATGTTAAACTCTGGATAGATTATTTTATGATTAGGGGATAGTAATGAAATTTGGTATTTTTATGGCCCCTTTTCACCCGTTGGGTGAAAATCCTACTCTGGCTTTAAATCGTGATTTAGAACTTATCACATGGTTAGACAATCTAGGATTTGATGAAGCATGGATTGGAGAACATCATAGTGCTGGTTGGGAGATAATATCATCTCCTGAAATTTTTATTGCTACTGCAGCTGAAAGAACAAGGAATATAAGGTTTGGAACAGGTGTTATTAGCTTGCCATATCATCATCCACTTATGGTTGCTAACAGAATGATACTTCTTGATCATTTAACTAAAGGAAGAGTAATGTTAGGAGTAGGGCCAGGAGCTTTAGTTACAGATGCTTATATGCTGGGGATAGACCCAAAGACTCAGAGGGAAAAAATGGATGAGTCATTAGGAATAATATTAAGGCTTCTTAATGAAGATGCTCCAATAACTTATCACAGTGATTGGTTTGATTTGAATGAAGCAAGAGTTCATTTACTACCCTATTCTAAACCTCATTTTCCAATTGCTGTTGCAGCTGCTCAATCACCATCTGGATTTGTGTTGGCAGGGAAGTATGGAGTAGGCTTGTTGTCTTTGACATCTACTCCTGGAGGAGTTCAGAGAAAAAATAACCTTTCATATTTTTGGGATATGGTTGAAGATTCTGCTATTAAAAATGATAGGATAGTAAATAGAAATGAATGGCGTTTAGTTTTGCATGTTCATTTAGCTGACAGTAAATCTGAAGCAATGGAACAAGCAAGAAAAGGTGCATCTAAATATCAAAATGACTATTTTGCTAATACTATTGGACATAATTTAGATTATGATGGTCCAGTAGAAAATATTATTGATGATAAAGTTGAGAAAGGCGTGTGGGTTGTTGGTACCCCTGATGACCTTATTGCAAAAATTAAAGATTTGCAAGAAGAATCAGGAGGTATAGGAGGTATAATGTTTCAGGTTACTGATTGGGCTACTAGAGAACAAACTTTACATAGTTATGAATTAATTGCACGTTATGTAATTCCTCAATTTAATGGATCGATTGAAAACTTGGAGAAATCGCAGATATGGTCTTCAAATATGAAAGATAGACTTGCATCGATACGAGAATCTGTTTTAGATAAAGCAAGAAAAGATTATGACAGAACTGTTTAGAAATTTATTTTAAAGCTTTTTAGGTTATTTTTTTAATAATATTGAGGGTATCATTGGTACAAGCTTCATTAGTGATTCACGCAATTTTTTAATTTTAAATGCTTTTAAAATTACTTTGCTGTGCCAATCAAAAGAAAAATCTGATTCGTTGATTAATTCTTTTTGGAATTCAAAGCCAAGTTCAATTATTTTTTCTATTTGATCATTGTTTAATGTTTCAAAAAATAACCTTGAATAATTACTGATAGTAATTTCTCTTCCAAATATGTTTTTCCAAGCAGATTCATATTCTTTTAGCTTGTTTTCAGAAAAATTATTGCTTTTTATAGCTTCAATTGAAGTTTTTGCAGCTAATTGCCCAGATAATAAAGAATAATATATTCCTCCTCCGGTGGTTGGTTTTGTAAGACCAGCTGCGTCACCGGTAATTAATATTCTATTTTGGTAAGTTTTATTTATAGGGTTAATTGGTATTCCCCAACTTTTAATATTATAATCTCGGTCAATAATTTTTCCGTCATTCGTTAATTTTTTTAAAAAATATTTTATATTTTCTTGTGTTTTTGTTTTTGATATTACTCCTAATAATGCTTTAGAGTTATATAAAGGTACTAACCAGCCGAAGGAACCAGGTGAAATTTCTTTTCCAAAATAGACTTCAGTTTTAATTGGTTCTGTGAGGTTAACTTCAATTTGTGATCCCAACAAAGATTTGTCATTTTGTGTATTTATACCTATCATTCTTAATAAAGGAGTATTGAACCCACTTGAAATGACAAGTAGTTTACATTTGTAAGTTTTTATATCTAGATTATATTTAGCTTTAATACTAATATAATCCGGATGTTTATTAACTTCTGTTACTCTATGTTCAAGATTATATAAAGCTCCATTTTCCTTTGCATTATTAGCAATAGATTGTATATATGAAATTCTATTTAATATCGCTGCTTGTGTATTATTGCGCGTAATGGAGTATTTTTTGCCATTAGGGGATATTAAGGTAGCTGAATTTACTTTATGGTATATATCTTCTTCTTTGGGTGGGAATTTATCCAAACATTCTTTTCCTATTATTCCTGTACATAATTTATCGCCAATTATTTGCCTAGAATCTAATACTAGAACATCTAAACCTGCAGCTGCTGTTTCTGAAGCAACAATATTTCCTGCAGGACCAGCTCCAATGATGATTATATCCTTCAAATAAATCCCCTTATTTTTATATTATGTTCAGGTGTATTTGATTAATATATGTCTAAAGTAAATCTACCATCTTTAAAATTCAAATTTGATTTAGATAATTGAGAAAATAAATCTGCATCTATAAGTAGTACTTTTTTATTATTGAATTCTATTATAGTATCAGCTACTCCAAAGTTACTTATAACTAAGCCAAAATCTCCTTCACCTTTCCATGCTGGAGGTACAGTTAATCTAATACATTGGTCTGGATTAAGTTTTTTTGAATTAATTATGCTAAATAATTCAGTTTTTGCTTCTTTACTAACATTAATCATAATTTATAATATTATCATTATTTCGAGTGAAATGTCTTATATAAATTAATATATTGTATCTAATTTTTTTATATAATAAATATATACGAAAATATGCGAGGTTGTATTGGCTATTACTAAGGTAATTATACCAGTTGCAGGTTTAGGAACGAGGTTCTTACCTGTAACTAAATCTATACCAAAAGCTATGATTCCAGTATTAAATATACCTTCAATTCATTATGCAGTTAAAGAAGCTGTAAAAGCTGATATGACAGAAGTCATTATTGTTATGTCTAAAGGTCAAGAAGGAATAGTTCAATATTTTGAAAATTCTAATGAATTTAAAGTGAATAAAAAAGACAGTAAAACTTTGAATGAAATTTCTTACATGAATGATAAAATTTCAATACACATAATATACCAGCAAATTCCTAAAGGACTAGGTGACGCAATTCTACAATGTAAAAAAAATGTTAATAAAACCCCTTTTGGAGTAATTCTTCCTGATGATTTAATATTAGGAAAAAATTCAGTAATTTCCGAAATGAAAAAAATTTATTTACAAAAAAAATCGTCAATAATTGCACTTAAGAAAGTTCCACGTAGTCAGTTGCCTTACCTTGGAGTTGTTGATGCATATGAAATTGCAAAAAATATTTATCAAATATCAGGTATGATTGAAAAGCCTCGGCTAAATAATGCTCCTTCAGATTTAGCTATTATTGGGAGATATATTTTGCCTTATGATATATTTGATATTTTAGAATTAACTAAACCAGGAATTAATAATGAAATTCAGCTTACAGATGCAATTCGGTCTTTAATTGGGGAAATTGGCGTTTTAGGATATCAATTTGCTGAATCCCATTTTGATGTTGGAACACCTATAGGTTTATTGAAAGCTTCTATTCACGAGAGTATGCAAATCCCAGAGTTTGCAAATGAAATTAAATCTTTTATGTCTTTTTTTAAGGATTAAGAGATTATTTTTGATCAATGTCTTTGCCAATTATATCTAATAAACCTTTAGCTTCAAATTTTGTATTATTTTCATTAGATTGTATAGTTTCTGAAAACATTTGTAAGCAAAATGGATATGAAACAGCAACTGTTTCTGAACCAGTTTCTATATATTCTTTGCTTCTAAGATGGTTGATTTTTTGATTATTGCTTTCCTCTAACCACATGTGTCCATCTTCAGCTCCACATCAAAATCCTTTATCTTTTCATCTCAATTAAATTAGTATTCGGTATTGAATTAATAATATTTCTGGAAGTATCGTAGATATTATTGTGTCATATATATTGAAAGCAAAGATTGTTAATAGATATACACCTAGCAAGTCGGTATGTTGAAAATCTTAGATGGTGTGAGCATAAAAACCTTTGTTGAGTAATGATTTTATTTTGAATTTTTTAATTTCTAAAAAAGAATAGTATGCCGGAGGAAGTTATCAGCCAAGATAATATTATAGATATGAGAATTAAATCTGATGTAATTATATTTTCTGGTGTTTCTCCTAATTTTTTATAAATTGCTAAATAAGAATACCTTAACAAGCCTATTAATACGAAAGGTACAGTAGCAAGCATACTGTTATTGTTTGGTAAATTGGAAGCTTGTATTGTATATAGTATATATGAGATTAATACTAAAATACCGCAAACTAACAAAGATATATATAATTGCTTGGTATTATACTTTTGAAGAGTATTTCTTTGTTTGAAAATTTTTTCTCCTCCAGAATCAAGCTCAGTTTTACGCTTAGATAATGCTATGAAAAGAGCACCAATCCCTGTACATATATAAAGCCAATTTGATATTGGTACTCCAATCACTATTGCACCTGCAATTGTTCTTAAAACAAATCCTAATCCAATAATCATTACATCTAATATTATAAAATTCTTTAAATATATTGAATATAAGAACATTAGAGAAAAATATGTTATGGATATAAATCCGAAATTTATATCTAAGTAAAATGCTGAGGTTATAGAAATAATGCCTAAAATAAAACTACTAATAATTGCAATTTTTATGGGTAATAATCCAGAGGCAATAGGTCTTTTAAATTTTTGAGGATGCAAATTATCTTTGTTCTTGTCTAAGGTATCATTTATCAAATAAATGCTAGAGCTTAAAAAGCAAAAAATCCAAAAACTTATCATTGCTTTAATTAATAATAAAATAAATGTATTTAAATCTGAAATTTCCCATGCTTCATTCAATGAGAAGAATAATGCCAAAAAGACAAGTAGATTTTTTGTCCATTGTTTTGGTCTTATAGATAAAAATATGTATTTTATAATATTACTAGATTGATGTATCATTACGAGATGATATTAAGTTAAGAATAACAAGTCAATAATTTTTATTGTATTCGTTGACAAAATTATTTAAGTAATTTACAATTTACTAGCAGACGCAGATTTAGTCTGCTAATTTTTTTTAGTATAAATAAATTTTTATGAAAATAGGGAGGATAGTTTAATGGCTACAAAAGCCAAAATCTCGTTCAAACCCCTAGGTAATAGGGTAGTTATAGAACCATCTGAAGGTGAAGAACAAATGAGTTCAGGTGGAATATATATTCCTGATACTGCTAAAGAAAAGCCTCAGGAAGGTACTATTGTTGCAGTTGGGCCAGGTAAGATTACTGATGATGGAAAAAGAATACCAATGGAACTTAAAGTTGGTGACAGCGTTGTATATTCAAAATATGCTGGTACTGAATATAAAGTTGGTGAAATAGAATATCTTGTTTTAAGAGAAGATGATATTCTTTTTGTTAAATAGAATTTAATTCGTTAATTAACTCAAAATAGGAGGATAAAATGCCAAAAAAATTAATTTTTGGTGAAGAAGCTAGAGCTGCTATGAAGCGTGGCATAGATACATTAACCGATACAGTTGCAATAACATTAGGACCAAAAGGACGTAATGTTGTTTTAGATAAAAAATTTGGTCCACCTCAAGTATGTAGTGATGGTGTGACTATAGCTAAAGAAATCGATATTGAAGATGAATTCGAAAATATGGGTGCTCAATTATTAAAAGAAGCAGCAAGTAAAACTAACGATGTTGCAGGTGATGGAACTACGACTGCTACAGTTTTAGCTCAAGCAATAATACACGAAGGATTTAAAAATATTGCTGCAGGAGCTAGCCCAATGGCTATTAAGAGAGGCATTGAAAAAGGCGTTGATGAACTCAGAAAAGCTATTGGAGAAATGAGAACATTAGTAGGAGATAGTAAAACACAGATTGCTCAAGTAGCTTCACTGTCTGCTCATGATGATGAAATGGGAACTTTGATAGCTGACATCATGGAGAAAGTCGGTAAAGACGGAGTAATCACTGTTGAAGAATCAAAAGGCCTAAGTTATGAGCAAGAATTTGTTGAAGGTATGCAAATAGATAGAGGTTATATATCTCCTTACTTCATTACAGACCAAGATAGAATGGAAGCAGTTTTAGAAGACCCTTATATTTTAATTACAGATAAGAAAATAACTGCTGTTGCAGATATATTGCCTGCATTAGAGAAAATATTGCAAGTAGGTAAAAATGTATGTATTATTGCTGAAGATATAGAGGCTGAAGCTCTTGCTACTTTAGTTGTAAATAAAATGAGAGGAACTCTTTCTGTTGTTGCTGTAAAAGCTCCTGGTTTTGGGGATAGGCGTAAAGCTATGTTAGAAGATATAGCCATATTAACTGGAGGTCAAGTAATTAGTGAGGAAGTTGGACGAAAACTTGATTCAGTTGAGGTGGAAGATTTAGGAAGATGCAGAAGATTGGTTTCAACTAAAGAAGAAACTACGTTTGTTGATGGCAGTGGAGATAATGCTAATATTGAAGGCAGAGTAAAGCAAATTAAATCTCAAATCGATGAAACTACTTCTGATTTCGACAGAGAAAAATTACAAGAAAGATTAGCTAAACTTTCTGGAGGAGTTGCAATCATTAAAGTTGGTGCTGCTACAGAAATTGAACTTAAAGAAAAGAAGCAAAGAGTTGAAGATGCTTTGTCTGCTACTCGTGCTGCTGTTGAAGAAGGAATTGTTCCAGGTGGTGGGCTAGCTTTAGTTAGAGCTAGTGTTTCACTGGATAATTTATCAGATTTACCAGACGATGAACAGACAGGTGTAGAAATACTTAAAAGTGCATTGACAAAACCTCTTAAAATGATTGCTGAAAATTCAGGAGCTGCTGGAGAAGTTATTTTATCTGAAAGTCTTAAATCAAAAGGCGATGTTGGATATGACGCTGATTCAGGAGATTTTACTGCATTATTAAAAAGAGGAATTATGGATCCAGCTAAAGTTACTAGAGCTGCTATAGAAAATGCTTCTAGTGTTGCTGCAATGGTCATAACTACAGAATCTTTAATTACAGATATTAAAGAAGATGCCCCACCTATGCCTCCTGCTCCACCAATGGATTACTAGTTTTAAACTATGTTATATAAAAAAGGGCTAACATCGTTAGCCCTTTTTTATTGTTACTTTATATTTACTTTATTTAGTATTAAAATTTGTGTTTTTTTATAAATTATAAGTGTTATTATTCATTTATAAATATTAAAAGATTATCAATGTACAACCAATAAGAAAATAGAAGTAGGTTCATTTGTTTACACATTTACATGTTCATACAGATAATAGTATGTTAGATGGATTGTCTCGTATTGATTTAATGATTGCGAGAGCTAAAGAATTAGGTATGAATAGCTTAGCAATTACAGATCATGGAGTTTTATATGGTGCAATTGACTTTTATAAATCAGCAGTAAATGCTGGGATTAAACCTATTATAGGTTGTGAAATGTATGTTGCTCAAAATAGTAGATATGATAAAAATCCTCAATATAAAAAACCTTATCACCTGACAGTATTAGCAAAAAATATTATTGGATACCAAAATTTAGTTAAACTTGTTTCTTTGTCTCATTTAGAAGGGTTTTATTATAAACCTCGTGTAGATAGAGAATTGTTAGAAACTTATGCCGAAGGATTAATTGTTTTATCGGGGTGCCCTAGTAGTGAAGTTTCTAGATTAATTGTTGAGAATCAATTAGAAGAAGCAAAAAATACTGCATCTTGGTATAAAAATACTTTTGAAAATTATTATTTTGAACTAATGGAACATGCTAATGTAGATAATTTAGATATTATCAATGAAAAGTTGATTGAATTAAGTTCTGAAATGGATATTCCATTAGTGGCTACTAATGATTGTCATTATGTTAATAAAGAAGATGCTCATGCACAAGATATTCTAATATGTATTCATACAAATACAAATATTTTAGATGAAAAAAGAATGAAAATGGATGACGATTCATATTATTTAAAAACTTATGAAGAAATGTCTTTAATGTATACACAATATCCAGAAGCAATTCTAAATACTCAAAAAATTGCTGATATGTGTGATCTAAAATTAGATTTTGACCAAATGCATTTACCAGAATTTGAGGTTCCAAATGGAATGGATGCTGATGGATATTTAAGTCAAATATGTTTTGAAGCTCTTGAAAAATTTAATTTGAATAATAAACATGAGGAATCTAGACTTAAATATGAATTAGAAGTTATCAAACAAACAAGTTTTGCAAATTATTTTTTGGTTGTTTGGGATATAGCAAAATTTGTAAGGGATAACCAGATATTTTTTGCAGTTAGAGGTAGCGCTGCTGCTAGTTTAACTTTGTACTGCTTAGGCGTTACAGATATTAATCCATTAGAGTATAATTTAGTGTTTGAAAGATTTTTGAATTTAGAACGTAAAGACATGCCAGATATAGACATGGATTTTCAAGACGACAGAAGAGAAGAAGTTTTAAACTATGTCGTAGAAAAATATGGATCCGATCATGTTGCTCAAATAATTACTTTTGGGACAATGGGTGCCAAAGCTTCTGTTAGAGATGTTGGAAGAGCTTTAGCTATTCCATATTCCGATGTAGATATAATAGCAAAACATATCCCAAATAGATTAAATATTACTATTTCAGAAGCTTTAACAGAATCTCAGGAACTATCTTATTCTTATCAATCAGATGAAAAGGTTAAAAATTTAATAGATATTGCTATGTCTTTAGAAGGTTTAAAAAGACATTCAAGTACTCATGCAGCTGGTGTATTAATATCTAAAAAAGAACTTGATAAGTTAATTCCTCTTCAGAAACCAACTAAAGATACAGAGCATAAAGTAGCAATGACTCAATATGCAATGGATCCTATAGCTTCTTTAGGCTTGCTAAAAATGGACTTTTTAGGTTTATCTAATTTAACAATATTATCTAATGTTCAAAAACAAATTAAAATTGAGAAAAATATTGATATAAAATTACAGGATATATCTTTAGAAGATAAAAAAACTTTTGACCTTCTTGGTAAAGGCGAAACAGTAGGCGTGTTTCAGTTAGAAGGTAGTGGTATGACTAGATACATTAAAGAGTTAAAACCAACTTCTTTGGGGGATATAGCTGCAATGATTGCCTTGTATAGGCCTGGTCCAATGGAACATATAGATACATTTATTTCAGCAAAGCATGGGCACATCGAGCCGGAATATCCTCATGAAGTTTTAAAAGGAATACTTGAAGAGACATATGGAGTAATAGTTTTTCAAGATCAAGTCCTTTTGATAGCCCAAGCTTTTGCTGGATATAGCTTAGGAGAAGCAGATATAGTTCGTAAAGCTATGGGTAAAAAAATACCTGAAATAATGGTTAAAGAGAGAGAAAAATTCATCAATGGAGCTTTAATTCAAGGTTATTCTAATGAATTAGCTGAAAAAGTATTTGACCTAATAGAACCATTTGCAGGTTATGCATTTAATAAAGCTCATAGCGTAAGTTATGGATTAATATCTTATTGGACTGCATATATGAAAGCAAATTATACTGTGGAATATATGGTTGCTTTGCTTAATGCTTATATTGATAATATGGATAGAGTAAGAAGTGCGATAGTAGAATGTCGTAGATTAGGAATAACAGTATTGCCTCCAGATGTTAATTTCAGTAGTTCTAAATTTTCTATTTGTAAAACTGACGAAGGTACTCAAGCAATAAGGTTTGGATTGTCAGCAATTAAAAATGTAGGTGAAATAGCTATGGATAATTTTCTTTTGGCTAGGAATAATTACGGCAAATTCTCTTCTATAGAGGAGATGTGTAGAGAAAGTGATATGAGTGGAATAAACCGTAAGAATTTAGAGAGTCTAATTAAGGCTGGTAGTATGGATTCTTTTGGGAATAGAGGTTCTCTATTAGAAGCTATAGATAGAATATTGTCATTGGCTCAAAGTGAACTTAAGTTAAAGAATTCTAATCAATCATCAATGTTTGATCTTTTTGGAGAATCAGTTTCTGTTCCATTATCAAAAATTGATTTGCCTATTTCACATATTTCTGATCATGAACAGTTATTATGGGAAGTTGAAATGTTGGGGATTTCTTTATCGACTAAAAATCCATTAAATTTACTAATTAATAAGGCTGACTCTGAAACTATAGTTTTTTTAAACCAAATTAGTGAAATCACTCAGAATAAAAAAATTAACTTAGCAGGTCAAGTTTCATCAGTGATAAGTAGAAAAACAAAGAATGATAAGCCATTTTTAATTGTATCTTTAGCTTTGTTAGATGGAGCAATAGACGTCTTTGTGTGGGAAGAACTTATGTCTGAAAGTATGGAGTTTTGGTCAGTGGGTAATTTGGTTAACATACTTGGAACTTTGAGGTCACGAAATGATGGAGTTTGTGTGCATGCAACTTTTGTAAGTAAATACAGTATAGATTCTGATTCGACCGAAGCGATAAATGAAAGCAATTTTGCATCTATTGAACCTCTATACAATTCGTCTTCATCTGAAAATTCAAGAAGTTTTGAGTATAAAAATGATGTTAAAGAAATAGAAAATATGAATGGGCACAAAATGATTGCAAATGAAGACAGCCAAGAATCAAGGCAATTAAACATTACATTAATCGAAACAGACAGTAAAAAAGGCGATGAAGATAGATTTTATCGTATAAAAGATTTACTATTAGGTCACAATGGTAACGATGAAGTAATATTAAAAATTATTTCTGGACAAGAAATAATAAAAATGAATTGGCCTATGATGAAAATTAATATTTGTGAGAATCTAAAAAACAATTTAGAACTTATTTTAGGGCATCATGGAAGTATAAAAGAAGAGATTATAAGTTAGTTGATTCTAAGTTTAATAAATATTTTTTTAATTTAATATTTTTTTCTTTTCCTCTAAAACCTGATAAATTTCCATTCTTAGATATTATTCTATGACATGGAATAATTATAGGGCATGGATTTCTTGATAGTACTTGTCCAACTGCTCTATAAGATAATGGTGAATTGATAGTTTTTGCTAACCATTTATAATTTTTAGTTTGTCCATAAGTTATTTTTCGAGTTGAATTTAAAGTAATTTTAGCAAAGTCAGAAACACTTGATAAATCTACAGGATACATTGAAAAATCTTTAGTGGATCCTTCAAGATATTCTATTAAATCTTTACATAATGGTTTAATAGGTATTTTATTTGATGAATTATTTTTAATATGAAGATTTCTATTAATATCTAATTCATCTATAGATTCACTGGGCAAGATTATTTTTTTTATTCCATTATATGAATATTGAATATATATAATTCCAATTTTTGTTTCTATAAATTCAATATCAAAAAATGTTTTCATATATTCTGTAAATGGTGGGCGATCGAGGACTCGAACCTCGGACCTTCTGTGTGTAAGACAGACACTCTAACCAGCTGAGCTAATCGCCCTATTAACATATATTGTACATCATAAAGCCAAATTTATTAAGATTATATATTGTCTTTTTGCAGTAGCGTCAATATGCCTGTGATTAATGTTATTAGAAACATTCCTAGCCATCCTATCATTCCTAATGCATCGACGTTCAATATCATGTCAAGGAAAGCACATAGTGATGTAATAATAAATAATGATCCAATTATTGCCTTATATTTTTTATCACATATAAGTGTCATAGAAATTCCTAAGAACATCAATCCAACTACTAATAACATTCCGCCCATTTCGAACATTGTAGAACTTGCTAATATTGTTGCGCCAACATCGTTTCCAAATTGTTCAGCATAATCAATTGCTGTTATCCATGAACCCATAAAAACTACCCATATTGGGACAACAAGTAATAGTAACAAGCCACCTATTTCAGCCAATTGATTACTTAGACTATTATCATTTTTCAAAGATTTTGCTAGAAAATAAAGTCCAGTAAACATAGCCATTACTCCAAAAATTTGAAGCATCGAACCTGTTAGAGCTTGATTTTTGTTAGCTAAAATTGAATCCATAGACTCGGAGGGCGACATTGATGATGTATCTGGTACCATACCTGTAATCCAGACCCCCATAGTTAAAATTGGACCCAATATCAACATAATACCAATAGTTTTTGAGGTCATTTTAATTTCCTTTTCTATTAAATAAATAATTGTATCAATATAATAATATTATTTATTTTAAGTCAATTAAAATAATAGCTGTTTTAAGTCCTGTAATACCTAGGTCACCAAAAAAATAAATTTTTTAGTCTTAAATTCTTTAACTTGCAACTTAATATTTTTAGAAATATTGATATTTTAAAAGATAATTTTAACATATAAAGTGATCAATATAGGAGGATTTTATACTTTGCTAATATCAAAATTTGGAAAACATTACAATGTTATTTTAATTTATAGCTAATAGTATATAAACTATATTTAAATTAACAATTTAATTATTAGGTATTATAGCAGTAGCTGAAATTTCTATAATAGCATCACTTCCTCCGAGAGATGAGATGTTTATCAAAGTAGAACAAGGATAACAGCCATTAGTATATATATTTTTGAATATATCATTTCTTACATCTATAAAAGGTTTAACAAAATCATTGCCTACTATATAAACCGTGAATTCAATCACATTTTTTAAATCTGTTCCCTCTGAGTTAAGTATGTTTTGTAAATTTTTGAATACTTGGCGAGTTTGAATTTCAATGTCTCCATTGCCAAGCAAATTGCCATCAACATCGTTTGCAGTTTGACCAGATATAAAAAGTAATTCTCTGATAGGAACTCTAACTGCATGGGAATATAATCCAGATGGAGGTGCTACTTTTTGTGCATTGGTGATATATTTCAAAATTGACATTATTTCATCTCCTAAATAAAAGGTATTATAAATCTAAAGTAAAATAGAAATTATTATAACTAATCTCAGGAGATATTTGATTTGTTATGTAGACTGATATCCTTCAGTCCAATATGAAATATATTCACCATCCACCCAAGTTGGCTCTGAATCAAGATGTTCCATGATTTTTTGAAAATTTTCATGTTGATCTGGGTTATTTGCATTTGCTAAATGTGCTTCCTTGCTTTCAAAAACTGCAACTCCAATCCATTCAGGTTGATTATCAGGATTCATTAAAAACCAACTTATTCCTCCATCAGGTGGTTCTTCTCTAGAATTGAAAACTGCTAGCAATTCTTCTTCATGACCTGGTTTCACCTTCATTGTAAAAATAGTTCCATACATAATAATTTATCTCCATTATGGTTTTTTGAGATCATTGTTATAGAATATATAATATTTTGAAATAAAATACTAATTTTTATGCTCTTATAAATAAATTATATTAGATATAATCGAAATGGATATATATGACAATAACTAAAAAGAAAGAAATGAAGCTGTGGGTTACAATTTTTATTGGAGCAATATTATCTTTAGGAGTGTTTTTGGGGGTACTTCTATTGTGTGAATTAAATCTTTTGCCCTTTAAATAAAAGGTATTTTCAAGAGTAAAACTACCTAACTAGTTAAATCTAAGACAGCATAAGCCCAATTATCTCTTAGCGAGTAGTGAAGAAATACCGTAATGTGTTGATATTCCTCTGGTTGGGGCTAAATTATGGATAGCATCAATCAATTCCCACTCACTGCGTTTAATTTTTCCTATGGCATACGCTCCTTTATCTTTGTTAATTAAGAATCCAGTATTATTCGTAATCCCAAAGCTCTCTAATTAAAATACAAAAAAGAGTGGCGCGCTTGGTGGGATTCGAACCCACGACCTCAGCCTCCGCAGGGCTGCGCTCTATCCACTGAGCTACAAGCGCAAAATATATGTAATTATTTTTTGATTGAACAAGTATTTATTCTTATAAAATTTGGTTTAGAGGTATGGCAACGACAGGACTCGAACCTGTGACCTAGCGCTTATGAAGCGCCCGCTCTAACCACTGAGCTACGTTGCCTTAATTTTTGCAATTGATAATATAATATCATAATTATACTTTATGTTTGAATTTTATTGTTTATTAGATATGTTATTTAGTATACTTAAATTTTGAGATATATTTATTAGTACTAATACTAGGAGAAGAAATGAAAATAGGGGTATCTGTTTTGCCTACAGATTATTCACCTGACATTACATTAATTGCAAAAGAATTAGAAAGATTACAGTTTGAATCACTTTGGGTAGAAGATCATCCTCTTTTACCTGTAAGTGTTTTTATGGAACCTAAACCTGGAGTTAAAGTTTCAAAGATTTTAGCAGATGTAGCTGATCCTTTTGTTTCTTTAGCAAGAGCATCTTCTGTAACAAATAAACTGAAATTAGCTATAGGCCAATGTTTAGTTATTGAACGAAATCCCATACTCTTATCTAAAGAAGTAGCTTCATTAGATATGTTTTCAAAGGGTAGATTTATTTTTGGTATAGGTGTTAGCCAATTTGCAGAAGAAACTTCTATAATGGGAGGGGATTGTAATAATATATGGGCAAATATTGAAGAAGCAGTGTTGTCTATGAAGGTACTATGGACAGAAACAAAAAGTGAATTTTCAGGAAATTATTATCAATTTCCTCCAGTATTTTCTTTTCCAAGTTCCATAAGCAAGCCTCATCCTCCATTGTTAGCTTATGCAGATGGAGAACAATCCTATAAATATATTTGTAAATGGGGAGATGGTATTATTTTAGAAAATATAAGCCCAGATGAATTGGTGAAACAAAAATCTAAATTAGATAATTTATTAACAGAATCAAATAGAAACTTTGATATAACGATTAAAAGTTCAAAAGTTTCAAAGGATTTAGAATTAATTAATGAGTTTGAATCGGTTGGAGTTGATAGGTTAATTATCGATTTATATTCTTATGATACAGATCAATCTATTCAGAGTTTACAAGATATAGCTGATAAAATTAAATAAATTTATGAACTTGGGATTTAAAATTTTTAAGAGTGCGATATAATGTGCAGTAGTTAATTTACATTCAAAAAGAAATTGATTTTCTATTTAAGTAAATTTATGAAATAAAAAAATCTAATACCTTAGTATAAAAACATTTGAAAGTAAGAAGTTTATGAGTAATGAATTAAGAGAAAAAGCATTAAAATATTTATGGATGCAAAATCGAGACTGGTCACAAATGGCTGAAATTGGAGACCCTCCAATATTTGTTAAAGGTGAGGGGATAAGAGTTACAGATACTGAAGGGAATACTTATATTGATGTTAATGCAGGGTATAACTCCGTAAACGTAGGTTATGGACGTAGTGATATTGCTGAAGAAATTTATAAGCAAATGTTGGAAGTAAACTATTTTCCTCAAGGAACTACCACTAAACCAACTATACAATTGGCAAAGAAGTTGTCTGATTTAACTCCGGGAGATTTGTCTAGAGTTTTCCCTGTTAGTGGAGGTTCTGAAGCAAATGAAACTGCTTTAAAAATTGCACGAGCCTACCATGTTAAAAATGGTGATATAAATAGGAACAAGATTATTAGTAGAAGAGGTTCTTATCATGGAACTACAGCTGGTGTATTATGGTTAGGTGGAGGCCCGCCTGTAGCGTCAAGAGATGATTTTGAACCGATGTACCCTAATATGCTTCATGCACCACAACCTAATTTATATAGGTGTGAATTTAATTCATTGGACAACTCTGAATGTGCAATTAAATCTGCTAATGCGGTAGAAGATTTAATCAAATTTCATGGTCCTGATACAATAGCAGCTGTGATTGCTGAACCCATTGCTATTCCTCAAGGGGCTGTAGTTCCTGGAGATGAATATTGGCCAATGTTAAGAGAAATTTGTGACAAATATGGAGTTCTTTTAATTGCTGACGAAGTGATTTGTGGGTTTGGAAGAACTGGCAAAATGTTTGCTATGGAACATTGGGGTATTGTGCCAGATATTATGACTGTTGCTAAAGGAATTATTAGTAGTTATTTACCTTTAGCAGCGACAATAGTTAGGAAGGAAATTGCTGATAAATTTGCTGATGAAGATAATTATTTGAAGCATACTTTAACTAATTCAGGGCATCCTGTTTCAGCTGCAGCAGCATTAAAAAATATTGAAATTTTAGAAAATGAAAATATTATAGATAATTCCGCAAATATGGGAAAATACTTGAAAGAACAATTAGAGGTTTTAAAAAGTGACCATCAAATCATTGGAGATGTTAGAGGGATTGGATTATTAGTAGCTTTTGAAATAGTTAGTGATAGAAAAACAAAATCAATATTTTCACCTGATTTATCAATTCCTGACAGGTTGACTGAAAAATTTTTTAAACATGGTTTAATTTTTAGAGTAAGTAATGAGATATTAAATATTGGACCCCCTTTGAGTATAACGCGTTCAGAAATTGATGAAATCGTTCATGCTATAGATTTATCTTTATGGGAAATTGAAGGAGAACTTGGACTACCTGTTAATGATTAGAGTATTATATGGTTTTATATTGTAATAAAGGAGAAATTTATTGAATAGCAATAATCTGAAAAGTATTGCATCAGAACACCTTTGGATGAATAGTAAAAGCTGGTTGCAATCAAAGAAAGAAGATGGCCCTAGAATAATAATAGATGCTAAGGGTATTTATGTTACTGATTCTGAAGGGAATACTTTTATTGATTGTAATGCGGGTTATTCTTCAGTAAATTTAGGTTATGGTAGACCAGAAATTGCACAAGTTGTTAAAGACCAATTAAATGCTATTTCATATTTTCCACAAGCTTCAACTACTGAGCCTTTGATTAAATTAGTAGAAAAATTAGCTAGTATAACTCCAGGCGATCTGAATAGAATTTATCCGGTGACTGGAGGTTCAGAGGCAAATGAGACAGCTATAAAAATAGCTAGAGGCTATCATGTTCGTAGGGGTGAAAGAGGAAGATATAAGATTATTAGTCGTGAAGGGTCTTATCACGGCGCAACTGGAGGAGTTATGTGGTTGGGGTCTCCAAATAAAGTTGCAGAATTTGGAGTTCCTTATCCTGGGATGGTTTATACTTCTCAACCAAATCCTTTAAGTAAAAAAAATAAAAATAAAAGCTCTTATGATTATGCTGTTGATTGTGCTAACGAAGTAGAACGTATGATACTATATCATTCTTCTAAAACTATTGCAGCTGTCATAGCTGAACCAATTGTTTCCCAAATGCCAGACGAGGTTGTATCACCACCTGATATTATATATTGGGAAATGTTGAGAGATATATGTGACAGGTATGGAGTTTTATTAATTGTAGATGAAGTAGTATGTGGTTTTGGTAGAACAGGTAAATGGTTTGGAATTGATCATTTTGGTATAAAGCCGGATATAATGACGGTTGCTAAAGGAGTTGTTAGTTGTTATGTTCCTCTTGGGGCAGTTATTGTCTCTGAAGATATTGCAGATGCATATGTTGGTGGAGATAATTTATTTCGGCAAGCTCTAACATTTGGAGGGCACCCAGCAGCCGCAGCCGCAGCATTGAAAAATATTGAAATAATTGAAAAAGAAAACTTGGTAAATAATGCAGCTGAAGTAGGGCTTTATTTTTTAAATAAATTAAATGATTTAAAATTAAAACATAATATTATAGGCGATATAGGTGGAATAGGTTTAATGTTAGGTTTGAGTTTGATTAACAGTGATTCAGTTAATGAAAGCTTAAATGATGATTTTTCTGATAGGCTTAAGACTAAACTTATTAGAGAAGGTCTTTTATTAAGAACAGATGGTAAAACGATTCATTTTGGGCCACCTATTTGTATTAATAAAAATCAAATTGATGAGATAATTTCTAAATTAGATAAAGTATTATTTGAGTTGTAAAAAAATAAATGATTATAGGAACTTAGGTTATATAGATTATGCCAGCATATGCAGTATTAGGAGCACAGTGGGGTGATGAAGGAAAAGGAAAAATTGTAGATTTTCTATCAGAAAATATTCAATTAGTAGGACGTTTTTCAGGAGGTAATAATGCTGGACATACTGTAGTTAATGATGATGGTGAATTTAGCCTTCATTTAATTCCTTCTGGTATATTTTGGCCAAATGTGTTTGGAGTTGTAGGAGCAGGAGTAGTTGTTGATCCAGATATATTAATTTCTGAAATAGATTATTTGATTGATAAAGGAATAGATATAACAAAAAAAATTATGATTAGCCAACGTGCCCATATAGTAATGCCTTATCATATTATATTAGATGAATTAATGGAGAAAGCAAAAGGTAATAACGCGATAGGTACTACTGGTAAAGGCATTGGACCTGCATATGCAGATAAAGCTTATAGATTAGGAATAAGAATGGGTGATATTTTGAATTTAGATTTATTTAAATCTAAATTAAATGAAGCTTTACCGCATATAAATCGTATAATTTCAAATGGATATGAAGCTGAACCAATTTTAATAGATAAATTAATAGATAAATGGTTTGTTTGGAATAATAGGCTTTCGATGTTAATTGGAAATGTTGAGCAAAAGGTTAATAATGCCTTGTTAAATAATGAAAATGTTTTATTAGAAGGTGCACAAGGAGCATTGCTTGATTTAGATCTAGGTACATATCCTTATGTGACTTCGTCTAACCCTACTATTGGCGGAGCATTTACAGGATTAGGTATAAATCATAAATGGATTTCAGGAGTAGCGGGCATTTTTAAAGCATATACTACAAGGGTTGGAGCAGGGCCACTTCCTAGTGAATTAGATATTGAATCTGCAAAAGAAATTAGAAATATTGCTAATGAGTTTGGTACAACTACAGGGAGGCCAAGAAGAATTGGTTGGTTTGATGCCGTTGCAGGTAGGTATACTTATGAAATAAATGGATATAATTCAGCAATACTTACTAGACTAGACATATTAGACGAACTTAAATCTTTGAAAATCTGTAAATCATATAAATATGGTTCCGAAGTTTTAGAAGATTTCCCTCTAGATTTATCTGTATTAGAAAAGTGTGAACCTATTTATGAAGAAGTAGAAGGGTGGAGCCAATCTACTTATGGGATAACAGAATACGATGATTTGCCAGATAATGCTAAATTATATGTAAGCAAGATAGAAGAGTTTATTGACTGTAATATAGATATTATATCTACAGGGCCACATAGGAAAAATACAATTAAACGAAAGCCGTTAATTCTTTAAATCTATTTCATATTTATCAAATATAGGGTCAAATTTTTCTGTAAATTCTTTACTTGGGGCATACATAGGCAATCTTGTGCTTCCTACATTAAATCCAGATTTGTTTACTGCGTATTTAATAGGGACGGGATTAGTTTCCCAAAATAAAGCTTTAAATATAGGTAATAAACGTTTATGTTCATCTGATCCTTTTATAAAGTCTCCTTGAATTATATGATTCATCATTTTTTTTATTTGGTTACCTATAATATTTGAAGCTACACTTACTATACCGAAACCTCCTAATGTCATTATTCCAAATGTTTCGTCATCATTACCAGACCAAACTTGAAAATTGTCATTAGAATGTTTAATTATATTAGTAATTTGTTCTATATCACTTGAAGCTTCTTTAATACCAATTACATTGTTTATTTCAGCTAGTTTTAAAGTTGTTTCTGTAGTCATGTTAAGTGAAGTTCTTCCTGGAACGTTATATAGAATACACGGCAGGTTAGTTGATTCAGCAATTGCTTTGAAATGAAAAAATAAACCTGTTTGTTGGGGTTTGTTATAAGCTGGTACAGTTAATAATAAAGCGTCTACTCCTACTTTTTCGGCTTCTTTTGATAATTCAATTGATTTTATATGATTATTGTCAGTAGTGCCTGCAATTACTGATCCTCTATCTCCTACTTCTTCAACTATTGCTTTGAATAATTGAATTTTTTCTTCATCAGACATAGATGGAGCTTCTCCAGTTGTCCCTCCAATTACGAGTCCATCACTTCCAGAATTTATAAGAGAATTAGCTAGTTTTTTTGCTTGGTTATAATCAATGTTCCCATTTTTATCAAATGGAGTTATCATTGCAGTTAAAAGTCTACCGATTTTTTTCATAGTTTCCCCCTTTATAGTTTATAGATAATTATTTGATATAATTTCTTCTGCTATTTGAATAGCATTTAGAGCAGCGCCTTTTCGTAAATTATCTGATGCAAGCCATAGAGATATACCATTTTTATTTGACAAATCTTTTCTAATTCTACCAATTAATACTTCATCTTTACCTGTAACATCTATAGGGGTTGGGTAGAGATTTTTTAATGGATCATCTAATATTTTAACACCTTCAACTTTAGAGAAAATATCATTAACTGTTTCTAATTTAATTGGTTGAGATAATTCAATATTTAACGATTCACAATGAGCAATTTTAACAGGTACCCTTACGCAAGTTGCTGAAATTGGTAAATCGGGTATTTCTAGTATTTTTCTGGTTTCATTTATCATCTTCATTTCTTCATTTGTATAGCCATTTTCATGGAAATTATCTATATGAGGTATTAAGTTGAAAGCTATTTGGTGAGGATATTCAGAAATTGTTGGGGGACGACCATTTAATATTTCGTATGATTGAGAATTCAATTCTGCAATTGCTGCCATACCTGTACCTGATACTGATTGATAAGTATCGACAATTACACGTTTAATTGGATTAATACTATTTAGAGGTTTTAGTACCATTGCTAAAGGAGTAGTAGAACAATTAGGAATAGATATTATTCCTTTATGGTTTTTTAAAGCATGTGGATTAACTTCTGGAACTACTAATGGAACGTCTGGATTCATTCGAAATACAGAGCTGTCATCTATAACTATACAGTTTTTTTTGCTTGCTAATAAACCGATGTTTTTACTAATTTCATTATTAGCTGATATAAATACAAAATCTATATTATTAAAGAGTTCCTCATTTATTTCTTCTACTACATATTCATTTCCATTAACTATAATTTTTTTCCCTACTGATCTACTTGAAGCACATAAATGTAAAGAATCATAAGGAAAATTACGTTCTTCAATTAAATCTAATAATACTTGACCAACTGCACCAGTGGCGCCTATTACAGCTATGTTATATTTTTTCAACATTGTGTTTAATAATTATAATTTCATTATGTTTTCTAAGCCAATGGTAAATTTATTTGACTTCATTATATATTTTATTGCTTCAATAACTGCTGGCATAAAACTTTCTCTATTTATTGAGTCATGTTTAATTGTTAAAGTTTGTCCAGGAGCTCCAAATATAAGTTCATGGTGTGCAACTCTTCCTGGCATACGCCCACTATGTATACTAACTCCTTTATAATTAGCTCCTCTTGAATTTTTTATAACTTCTTTTTCTGGTATGGTATTACATAATTCTTCATTTTTACCATCAACAATAGATTTTGCAATAGCTATTGCCGTACCAGAAGGGGAGTCTATTTTCGCTTCATGGTGTACTTCATTTATTTCTGCATAATCAAAAAATCGTGATGCTATTTTTGCAAAATGCATCAATAGAATGGCACCTGTTGTAAAATTGGGGGCAATAAATACTCCTGTTTGAAATTTTTCAGATAAAATTTCAATTTCTTTATAATCTTTATCATCAAAACCTGTTGATCCACTAACTATCCTTATTCCTAAAGGTACTCCTGTTCTTATAACTTCCATAGCTCCTGCTTTATTTGTGAAATCAACAATTACATCTACCATATTTAAATTTGAGATTTGATGTATGGTTTTTTTAATTTGAATAGTTTTAGATTGGTCTGGAAGTAGATAAGTTTTTTGTTTAGCTAATTCGTCTATGCCAGCAATTAAATTTAAAGTGGAATCTTTACATACCGCATTTAAAACTTCGCTACCCATTTTCCCATGAATACCATTTATTAAAACATTAATTTTTTTATTATTAGTCATTTGATGTCCTCTCTAAGCATTTTAAAGATAAAGATTATTATATAACTTTATGTCCATGTTTTATTTAGCTTGGAGTAAACAATATGAATTAGTTTAAATTAACTTTCAGTGTCAGAATTATCTATTAATGCTTTTCTTGATAGATTTATTCTTCCCATATTATCAATAGCTTTTACTAACACTTCTACTTGTTCCCCTAATTTAATTTCATCCTCTACTTCTTTGACATGATAATGTGCTAATTCACTTATATGCACCAATCCATCTTTACCCGGGAGTATTTCTATAAATGCGCCAAAATTAGTGATTTTTACAACTTTTCCAGTATATTTATCACCAACTTCTACATCTTTTGTAAGGCCTTTGATAATGTTTATTGCTGCTTCAGCAGCTTGTGCGTCAGAAGAACCAATACTAATTGTGCCATCATCGTCTATATCTACTGTGGCTTCAGTTTGTTCTACTATGCCACGAATAGTTTTACCTCCGGGGCCAATTACAATTCCAATTTTATCTTTAGGGATGTTTATTTTAGTTATTCTAGGAGCATATGGGCTTAGTTCTTCTCGTGGATTTTCAATAGTTTGATTTATTAATTCTAAGATTTGCAATCTAGCATCTTTTGCTTGATATAATGCATCTTTTATCATTTCAAAAGTTATACTTTTGACTTTAATATCTAATTGAATTGCAGTAATGCCATTATTAGACCCAGCTACTTTAAAATCCATATCACCTATATGGTCTTCAAGTCCTTGTATATCAGTTATTGTAAGATAGTCATCTTTGTCATTTGTTATTAAACCTATGGATATACCTGCGATTGGAGTTTTTATTGGTATACCTGCATCCATAAGTGCTAGTGTTCCAGAACAGACTGTAGCCATTGATGTGCTGCCATTTGAGCCTAAGCATTCAGCTACTAATCTAATAGTATAAGGAAAATCTTTATCATTAGGTATTACTGGTGCTAAAGCTTTTTCTGCTAATGCACCATGCCCAATTTCTCTTCTTCCTGGGGATCCGACTCGTCCTGTTTCTCCTACTGAATATGGCGGAAAATTATAATGTAACATAAATCTTTTTTGATCTTCAGGGTTCAATGTGTCAAGTCTTTGAGCATCTCCCAATGATCCCAATGTAGCAACTGATAAAACTTGTGTTTCCCCTCTTGTAAATAGGCCACTTCCATGGGTTCTAGGGAGAAGGCTTATTTCAGATGATAATTGTCTTATTTCAGTTGCAGTACGTCCATCTGGTCTATTACCTCCACTTAATACTATAGATTTAAATTCATTCTCTAAAATTATTTCGAAAACTTCATTTATATGATTTTCTTCATATTCTTCAGCTAAATCTTCTTTAAGGGAATTTTTTAGTTTATTAAGACCTTCTTCTTGTTCAATTTTACCTAGAGAAGACGTTAATAAATTATTTACATCTTTTGAGATTTTTGACTCTATTGTGTCTTTTAATTCTTCAGGGTGTTTCTCAGTGTTGAAATCTATTTTAGATTTTCCAATTTTTTTAATAAATTCTTCTTGTAAATTGATTATTTCATTATTAGTTTTTTGTGCAAGTTTTACTGCTTCGAGTACTATTTCTTCATCTACTTCATTAGATCCACATTCTATCATTACAACTCCAGATTTACTCCCCGCTATAAGTAAATCCAATTCGGATTCATTCATTTCATCATATGTAGGATTTATTATGAATTGATTATTATTATATCCTATTCGTGTTGCTGATATAGGTCCTTCAAATGGGATATCAGATATAGATAAGGCAACCGAAGCCCCAATAATAGACATTACATCAAATGTGTTTGATTGATCTGAGGAAAGAGTTGTAGAAATGACTTGGACTTCATTGTTAAATCCTTTTGGGAACAATGGTCTTATACTCCGATCAGTCATTCTTGCTATCAAGATAGCTGGAGTACTAGGTCGGCCTTCTCTTTTAAAGAAGCTTCCAGGAATTTTTCCTCTCGCATACATTCTTTCTTCAAATTCAACAGAAAGAGGAAAAAAATCTATTCCTTCTCTAGGATCGCTCATTGCTGCCGTAGATAATATTATATTATCTCCATATTGAATAGTTACAGAACCATTTGCTTGTTTAGCTAACTTACCATTTTCAAACTTTAGAGTTTTGTTATTAATACTTATACTTACTTCTTCTAAACCCATGAGGGGAGACCTCCTTAATGAATTAAACTAGATAGTAATTTTTCAAAAATATACTATCTTCTTAATCCAAGCTTACTTATTAGAGATCTATATTGGGAACGATCTTGACGATCTAAATAATTTAATAATCTTCTTCTTTTGCCAACCATTTTAAGAAGTCCACGTTTAGTACTTTGATCATGTTTATGGAATCTTAAATGAGTAGTTAATTGATTTATTTTTGACGTAAGCAAAGCTATTTGAACTACTGATGAACCAGTATCAGTATCATGTAATTTGTTATCTTCTATTATGCTACTTTTTGATTCTTCTGCCAACCAAATCTCCTATTTTATTTATAATTCAATTAAATTCTAACACGGTATCTTAAATCTATCAATTAAATTCCATAGTTGTTTATAATTTATTCAGAAAATTATTTATAGCTGTTTGGAATCCTGCAGGGTTATCTCCTGGTACTAAGTGCCCGGCATTTTTAACTGTAACAATAGTAGCATTATTCATTATGTTAGACATTTTTTCAGTTATTTCACTAGCTACCAAATCACTTTGAGCACCTCTAACAATTAGTGTAGGGCACATTACCTTTTCTAGTCTACTCCAAAGAGTTTTCGCTATTTTATCAGGGTTTTGAATATGTTTTTGAGGAGTCCTAAAGAAACTGTCATATTTCCAAGTCCATTTTCCATTTTCCATTTGTTTAATGTTATGTATTATGCTTCCTTTTGCTTGTTGCCTACTTCTTCTAGGATTATATTTTAATATTCTATCTATAAATTCATCTATAGAATCTAGTTCATCTTTTTGTTTCATAAATTTTGACATATTTTTATATCCAGCTTGGATATTTTCTGGAGCTGCATCAACAATAGCCAATGCACGTATTTTTTCAAGGTGTTGTGAGGCATATGTGAAACATGTTTTACCACCTATGGATAACCCAATGAGAATAAAATTATTAAGATTTAATTTTTCAATTATTTTATGTAAATCATCTGAATATGCTTCAATATTATAATTCTTATCTGGTGCCCATTCGCTATCACCGTGTCCTCGAAGATCCAAAGCTATTACTCTATATTTTTCAGATAGGCCTAAAGATATAAAATCCCATGAATGACAAGTCTGTGCGATTCCGTGGATTAGTATTATTGTCGGGTTTTCGCTATTTCCCCATTCTAGGTAATGAAATTTTAAATTGTTGACGGTTATGTATTTGTCATTGGGAGAGTTTTCTTTGGTAAATTTCACTCCCATATTTCTTGCAGCTTGGTAAAGTGATAATGGAGCTTCTGAATCTTGATTATTCATTATTTGATTTTGAACCTTTACTATTTAATATAATTTCTATTTCATCAAGTATATCTGATTCAAGAGTCCAGTCAGCAGCTTTAGCATTAATTTCTAATTGGCTAGTTTTAGTTGCTCCAGATATAACAGAACTAACATTATTATTACTTAACAACCAAGAAATTGCTAATTCTGTAACAGTATGGTTTGCTTCATTAGCAAGCTGTTCTAGTTTTTCAATAATATCAAAATTCTTAGAAGTAAAATAAGCATTTGCACTTTCAGCGCTTTCAGATAATCTTGTGCCTGATGGAGGAGGTTGATTTCTTTTATATTTACCAGTTAAAAAACCATTAGCTAAAGGGAAAAAGGGTAGTATGCCTAATTTGTAATTTTCGCAAGCTGGGAGTATTTCAGTTTCTATGCTTCTATTTAACATGCTGTATTCAGGTTGGTTTGATACAAATGCTTCTAAAGATTCTTTTCTTGATGTCTCCATTGCTTGAGCTATTTGCCATCCTGCAAAATTACTGCATCCAATGTATCTTACTTTTCCGCTTCTTACTAAATCATTAAGAGTTGTAAGAGTTTCCAGTATGGGTGTATTAGGATCAGGGACATGAATTTGATATAAATCTACATAATCTGTGTTAAGTCTTTTTAGACTGTCGTCTACTTGTTCTAGTATGTGTTTTCTGGATGCACCAATGTTATTAGGAACACCTCCCATATCCATACCAAATTTCGTTGCTATTAGGATATTTTTTCTTATATCTTTAGTGATTGTTTTACCTATATATTCTTCAGACAATTGATTTCCATAAGTATTTGAGGTGTCGAAAAAATTAATGCCTAAATCTATAGCTTTATGTATTATTTTCTGTGTTGCATTTAGGTCCATTCTTCTTCCAAAGTTATTTGTACCAATGCCTACAGTAGATATATCTAATCCTGAATTTCCTAATTTTCTATATTCCATAATTTTTACAACCTTTTTGATACTATGTTTTGAGTTTTTTAAACAGGCAATTAACTTATCATTTCTAATCTAAAGTGTAAATATCAATAATGTAAAGTTTCTCAGGTTATTAAAAATCATTAGAATGTTCTATTACTCTCATTGATGTCCATTTTCCAGTTTTATATCTGAGTCCGAATACAACAGTCAGACTGATTATATAAGCCAATCCTGTTGACCATGCAGCTTTTAAACCTAAATCAAGTATTTCTAAAGCTATATAAGTTGGTAGTATCAAAAAAGTGATTGATAATCCGATTATTGCGAACATAATAAATTTTGTATCTCCAGCTCCTTTTAGTGCTGAAGATATCACTACTGTTATGGAATCAAAGATAGACCATGCTGCAATAAATTTTAAAACTGTTATAGCATGAATTTTAATTTCTTGAAATTCAACAAGATCTGCATTGGCTGAAAATGGATATATAAATAATTGTGGCACAATTAAATATAAGCAAGCAACACTACCCATATATACAAATGCCATTTGTAGTGCGGAGAAGGTAGCTCTATTCGCCATGTCGGGTCTATTACCACCCAATGATTGTCCGACCAATATTGACACGGTAATCCCCATCCCTATCAAAGGCATAAAGGAGAGCATGCTAATATTTAAAGCAATATTTGAAGCTGCTAATTCTGGAGTGCCAATCCTACCAATAAGCAGAATAAAAATTGAAAAAGCAGCTATGTCTAGAAAAAACTGGATGCCGTTCGGCATACCAAATTTTATTAGTCTGGAAAATAATAGTTTATCAAAATGGTACCCAGAAATTGTTTTAAATTTAACGTTATTTTTTTTTGAAAGAGCCAAGTAGAGAAGTATAATGAAGCTAATTAATTCCGATATGATAGTAGCTAGTCCTGCTCCGCCTATTCCCATTTCAGGTAAACCTAATTTCCCAAAAATTAATATATAATTTAAAACTACGTTGATTGACATACCTACTAGGCTTGACCACATGATGGGATATGTTTGACCCCTACCATTAAAGAATGATGATACGGCTGCTTTACCAATTGGTAAAAACCCTCCTATTGCCAGATATTTCCAATATTCTTTTTCAAATGCTTTAACTGCTGGCTCATGATCAACAGCATCAAAAATTGGATCTGCAAGGAAGAAAGTTGATGCGATTAGGAGACCACCTATAATTGCAAAATAAATTCCTTGCCACATTGCAGGGCCTATTCTTTCGGATTTTCCGGCTCCAGTATATTGGGCAACAAAAGTACTGGCATAACTAGAGGTACCAAGAAAAAAAGAGACTATAGTAAAACTGAGGATCCCTGTAGGCACGGCGGCTGCTAAAGCATCGGGTGAATACCATGATAGATACATTCTATCCACGAATTGTTGTATAGACCATGATCCAGTACTTAAAACGAGAGGGAATGCAACTATAAGAACTTGTTTATATCCATTTTCTCTAGACCAACGTTTTTTTAAAAAAGACATAATCTTAGCGCTCTACTATCATTGGTTAAATTTGATTAGTATATAACTGCTACTCAAAAGTAAACGATTTCTGGGGTTGTCTTGGTTTTTTAGTACGGAATTCCCTCATCATTCAACGGTAACTGATTTAGCTAAATTTCTGGGCATATCTATATTGCATTTTTTATTTAAAGCTATGTGATATGAAATGAGTTGCATAGGAATTGACATTATAATTGGTATAAGTTCATCAGATGTTTTTGGTATGAATATTATGTCGTTAGCTAAATTTTCTATATAATTTGTGTTTTCAGTAGTAATAGCTATTATTGTTCCGTTTCGTGCTTTAACTTCATTGAGATTAATTAACATTTTGTCTAGCATTTTATCTTTAGGTATTAAAACAACAACAGGCATGTTTTGATCGATTAATGCTATAGGACCATGTTTCATTTCTCCTGCGGGATATCCCTCAGCATGTATGTAGCTTATTTCTTTTAATTTTAAAGCTCCTTCCATAGCTAATGGGTAGTTTAATCCTCGCCCAAGATATAAGAAATTAGAATAGGGGTAATATTTCTTTGCAATAATTTTATATTGATTTTGATTATCTAACATGTTGCTAATAATTCTAGGAAGTTTTGCTAGTTCAGACAATTGGGCTGTGATTTTGGTTTTTTCTAAAGAGTTCCTTTTTTCTCCCAAAAATAATGATAGTAAATATAAAGTAGTTAATGAACACATGAAAGTTTTAGTTGAAGCTACTCCAATCTCAAGTCCAGCTCTTATATCAATTGTATAATCAGCGATTTGACTAGTTTGTGATTTAGGAGAATTAGATAATGTGATTTGTTTAGAATTAGATGATTTAAATTTTTCCATTGCTGCAATTGTATCAGCAGTTTCTCCAGATTGTGAAATAGATATTATAAGAGATTTTTCATTTAAAATAATGTCTCTATATCTAAATTCTGATGAATTATCTACTTCTGTAGGTATTCTTGTTATTGATTCAAACCAGTTTTTCGCTACCATACATGCATGTAAACTAGTTCCCATACCAATCAGTATTATTTTTGAAAACTCTTTAATTTCCTGGTTTGTAAAAGGGAATTTTTCAAATTTAATTTTATTATCAGTAAATGATACTCTAGAGCCAATTGTATCTGTTATTGCTTGTGGCTGGTCATGAATTTCTTTAAGCATATAATGTTTAAACTCACCTTTAGAAATTGAATCTCTATTTATTTCTATAGTATTAGTTTTCTTAGTTATGCTTATTCCTTCGAGGTTTTTGTATTCAACTTTTTCTGATGAAATAATTGCTATTTCATTAGTTGACAAGTAAGTCACAGTAGATGTGTAAGGGATAATTGCAGGAATATCACTAGACACAAACATTTCATTATTTCCATTGCCTATTATTAATCCTCCAGCACTACCAACCTTAAAGCAGAATAATTTGTTTGGGTGTTCTTTATGTATAATTACTACAACATTTGCTCCTTGGATTGTATTAGCAGTATGCCTGATGGCTTTTTCAATATCATCATTATTATTTAAATATTCTTCAATTAAATGAGAAATGCATTCACTGTCAGTTTGAGATAAAAATTTATGTCCTGATTTTTCTAGTGAATGACGAATTTCTTGATGGTTTTCGATTATTCCATTATGTACAATACTTATCTTATTGTTACAATCCGTATGAGGATGAGCGTTAATATTATTAGGTTCACCATGTGTTGCCCATCTGGTGTGTCCTATCCCTATTTTACCTGTGAGTTTATTTAGGTCTAATTTTTTTTTAAAATTGTTTACTGTACCTGAAGCCTTTACAATCACTAATCTCGAGTTGTTATCTAACAATGCGATACCAGTACTATCATATCCTCGATATTCAAGTTTTTTTAACGATTCAGTCAATATTTTAGGAGCAGTATTGTTTCCTATATATCCAATTATTCCACACATAATTCTTCCGTATCTTTGGGGTAATATTGAAAAGTTTTTTGTTTTAATGATTCATCTTTATATAATTTATTTTTATATATTCCTTGATATTTAGGTGGTAGCAGTTCGGCAATTTCCATCATAATGGATTCATTAATAGATTTAATATGTTCTTTTGTAGGTTTTTCATTAATATCTATAATTTTAAATGGTTTTCCAATATTGATTGTAATCCTGCCTGTAGGGTTGAAAACTCTAGTGACATATTGCATGTGTTCAGTGCCTGTTATTCCAATGGGTAATATATATGTATTAGATTTAATTGCTAATTTAGCAAAACTATCATCAGCTTTTTGTAATCCATTGAAGTTTCTTTTTCCTTCTGGAAATATTACTACAGCTTGGTTATCTTCAAGTTTGTTTAAAATCCATTGAATTGCTGTAGTATCAGAGGTGGGTCTATTTATTGGGTAAGCTCCATATAAATTTAAAAATAGCCTTGCAATAGGATTTTTAAATAGTGAGGACTTAGCTAAAAACCATATTGGCCTAGCCATGCTTGCACTTATAATTGAAGGGTCTAAGTTACTTATATGATTAGAAATTAAAATAACAGGCCCAGTAGAGGGGATATTTTCAGATCCATATATCTTCCAATTTGAAAATAATGACAATGTAATTCTTTGAGCTGAACTACATATTTTTCTTAATAAAAAATTGTTCATTTATTTATCTCGATATTATTAATCATTTCTTCTACGACTTCATCTATATTCATCTTGTCAGTATTAATTAGTATTGAATCATGTGCAGGTTTTAGAGGGGATTCTTTTCTTTCAGTGTCTATTTTATCACGATTTTCTATTTCGGATTTAACTATTTCGAATGATAAATTTATACCTGTTTTTTTAAATTCTGCATATCTTCTTTGGGCTCGAACTATTGAAGAAGCAATTAGAAAAAATTTATTCTTTGCATTTGGAATTACAATTGTTCCTATATCACGACCTACCATAATTATATGATTAGAATAGGCAATTTCTCTTTGTATTTTAACTAATTCAGATCTTATTAGTGAATTTGTGGCTACAACAGATACATGTTTTTCGATTGTTGGATTTTTAAGGTGTTTAGTAATATTTTTATTATCTAAATTTACTTGGTAGTTAGTTGAATTCGGTATAAATTTAAACTTCAATTTTTTAATTGAATCAATTAGTAATCCTGTATCATTGGGATTTATTTTTTTTTCTAAAGCTAAATATGTTACAGCTCTATACATAATGCCAGTATCTAAAAAACAGTAATCTATTTTTTTTGCTAATTCTTTGCCAATAGTAGTTTTACCTGATGCTACAGGACCGTCAATTGCTATGCATTGATTTTGTTTCAAGTTAGAATCTCATGAATTAATTATTGTTCAATATATATTATATTAATTGTATTATTTGTTCAGCTAAGCTTTGGTTATTCGAAGCTACATAAGCATCAAGTTTTTTATGCCTGTGTTCTGGTCTGAAATTATATTTTGAAATTTGTTTTTGTTTGTTAAATTCTAGAGTTGCTGAGTTATCTTTTGTCATAAATCCTAAGCCAGGATCTATTTCGGTTCTAGGTTCATTAAACATTAAATATATATCAACAATTCCTCTTTCTATCCATGGGTAAATACATGAACCTCCATTTGGCCAAATTATAGGAGGGTTGGTCAATTTGTGTAATGAATCAATAAGGTTTTTTGTATTTTTTGTCCAAAGCATGGAATATCCGGTAGACATGGTATAAGTTGCAATAACTACTTGTTCATCTAAATTTGATTTTCGCTTGAGTTTATTATTTTTAAATATTTTTGTATTAATGTTGCAATATTGAAAATTTTCTTTATCAGAAAAATAAAATTCTTCTCTAATAAAGTCAAATGCTATTCCAGCTATGGGATTATTATTAGAATCAAATATTGTTAATACAGACCACCATTCAGCTGGTATATCATTTTTATATAAAGATGTTCCATCAAATGGGTCAAGTGCAATAAGATATGTGAAATTTGTGTCTTCAGGTTTGTTGATAGAGAATTCACCATGTTCTGAATATATTTTCATAGGTTCAGAAATATTTTTTAATGAATCAAGAATGTGGTTTTGACAAACTTCATCTATTTTTAAGAATTGATCATCTTTAATATTTCTGCCTTTAACATTTCCAAGAATCAGTTTTCCTTCTTTTTTTAGATGCATGTTTTTAATAATATTATTTAATTCTTCAAATATATCTAAAAATATATTTTGCCAATTTATTACTTTATTCATTTGAATTTCCATTATCCTATTTTAATAATTATATTCATAAAATATTTAATAATTTCAGTTGCGGTTTTGATATTAGTTGTAGGCAAATCAAAAGTTAATTGGTCTATACCTATTTTTTTGCAATACTCTATATCTTCCTTTATTTCCTTGCTTGTTCCTGATAATGCAGAGCTACTTTGTCGGAAATTTATGTTAGGTAATTCTAAATCAGTAATATTAAGGTTTCTTTTTAAGGAAATTAAAAAAGATTCTTTAGTTTTTCCAAAATTTAATAATAAGCTTTTCAGGTAAGGTAATTGATTTTTAATATCTTTAGGCTTAAGCCTTGTAGGATGCCATGCTTGTCCATATTTAGCTGCTCTTCTTATTGCTAATTTAGAGTTTCCTCCTATCCAAATAGGTATACTAGGTTTTTGTATTGGTTTTGGTTCAAAAGTATAATCTAAATTTATACTCTTGTCTTTATCCCAGAGATCTTGTATATTTTCGATATATTTATTAGTTATATTGCCTCTATTTGAATAATCTACACCTAATAGATCAAATTCTTTCTTCAGCCAGCCTACTCCTATTCCACATATAGTTCTACCATTTGATAAAATATCAAGAGTTGAAAAATTTTTTGCTAGTATTAAAGGGTTTCGATACGGGAGAACTATTATACTTGTACCTAATTTTATTTTTGAAGTTTTTGATGCTATAAAACCTAAAGTCACTAATGGGTCTAGAATAGGGGTTCTTGGGTTAAGAGGAAATGACTTATCCTCAGTATATGGATATTGTTTAGTATCTGTTTTAGGTAATATTATATGGTCTTGCATCCATATAGATTCAACACCATTATTTTCAGCAGTAATAGCAAAATTTAATACTTCATCCGCTTTAGTGAAAGCTGGTAATACGAATCCAAAATTCATTTTATTAACCTTTTGATGTTTAGGAGTTTATATTTTAATTTGTCTTGAAATAAATTCCTATATATTTTAAGATTATTTTGCTAATATATATAAATATAACATTATTATGTATAATATATTATCTAAAAAACATATAACCTTTGATAATTTAATATGACTAGCCTATTAGAAAAAACAAAAACAGATGAAAAATTGTCTGATATAGCTCACTTGTTAAGGAGAGCCGCCTTTGGATCTTCACCAAGAGAACTAGACTCTTTAGTCAAAATTTCCTATGATGATCTCGTGGATTCATTAATTGATTTCGACCCTTCTAATTCTATTGATGAATTTATTTTAACTAGATATCACCCAATGATTGATAGACCTAGTCATAATGGAATAAACCATGTTGGATTAGAATGGTTATATAGAATGGTAAACACCTCAAATCCTTTAGAAGAGAAAATAGCCTTGTTCTGGCATTATGTATTTGCTACTGGAAATTCAAAAGTTGAAAGTTCAATACAATTAAATGAACAAATTAAAATGTTTCGTAAATTTGGTTTAGGAAATTACAGTGATTTATTAAAAAAGCTTGCAAGAGATCCTGCAATGCTCTATTGGTTAGATAACACTGAAAATCATAAGAAAGCACCTAATGAAAATTGGGGAAGAGAATTGTTGGAACTTTTTTCAATGGGGGCAGGTAACTATACGGAAGAAGATGTTTTTGAATGTTCAAGAGCATTTACTGGATGGACCGTTAGCCCTAAAATACATTGGTTATTATGGGGGCCTCATTTATGGGAATTTGAATATAAACCTGAAGATCATGATTATGGTGAAAAATCTTTTCTGGGCAGGAAAGGGAATTTTAACGGAGATGATATTATAGATATCATTGTTCAAGAACCTGCTTGTCATAAATTTATTATGAGACATTTATATAATTTTTTTGTAGCTGATGAACCTCAAGTTCCTGCTTGGCCAATTGAACCTCCGCAGGATCAAGAAGCTATTGATTATTTATGTGATGTTTTTGTTAAAGAAAATTTTGAAATGAAACCAGTTTTAAGAGCAATGTTTAAGTCAGAATTTTTCAAAAAGGCTAAATTTAAAAAAATTAAATCTCCAGCTGAAGTTGTTGTGGGAACATTTAAGCTTACTGGAGATATGAATGGTCCGGACCCTAGATGGTCTTATTTTGCTGACCAGACAACATATATGGGCCAAGCTTTATTCGATCCCCCTTCTGTAGAAGGTTGGCATACAGGGAAAGAATGGGTTAATAGTGGTTCTTTTATTAATAGAGTTAATTTTATGTCTGATCAATTTAAAAATATTAATTCTCTTGGTATTGAAGATTTGATTACTAGGTTGAAGAGTGCAAAAATTGAATCACCAAGTGAATTTTTAGATAAATGTTTAGAATTTGTAGGTTATTTTACGCTTAAAGATGTTAGTAGAATTGAAATTGAAACTGAAATTACTTCTAGGAATCTATTAGAATTTAAAACTCTTGATAAAAGTCGATTTGCATTGGGTTTAGCAGAAATTTTTTCTTTGATAGCTGGTACTAGAGAATATCAGTTTGGGTAATTTAGAGAGGATTTAAATGAAAAATAAAGAACCTATTTTGATAATGTTACAACTAACAGGAGGTAATGATTATTTAAATACTATTATTCCTTATCAAGATCCGAATTATTATGATAATAGACCTAGTTTAAATTTTGGTGAGGCTATACATAAATTAAATGATCAATTTGCTTTCAATCCATCTATGCTCCCAATGAAAAAAATTTTTGATACTGGTAAAATGGCTGTATTGAATGGTGTTGGCTGGGAAAATCCTACTAGATCACATTTTAGAGCTATGGATATATGGCATACAGCAGAGCCAGATAAAGTAGGACATGAAGGATGGGTCGCCAAGATTATTAGAGAAATTGATCCTAATGGGGAAAACCCAATAGCTGCAGTAAACGTTGGATATGGTTTACCTAGAGCATTGGTTGCTCCTAATGTTTCAGTGGCTTCAGTTGCTGACCTAGATAATTATGGCATGTTGACTTCTATTGAAAAACAAAAACAAAGAGACAACTTATTAAATCGTTTTGCTAGCATGTATGCCCCAGCTATTGGGTCAGGTCCAGTTATGGATTATCTTGGACAAACAGGTTTAGATGCTTTAAAAGGTGCAGATACGTTGAAAATCGCTCCTGAAACTTATTCTAGCTCTGTTGAGTATGGTTCTGATAGTCTAGGCACGAAAATGAGAGATATTGCTAGGATATTGTTAGCGGGTTTAGGAACAAGAGTATTTTATGTTGAACATGGTGGTTTTGATACACACGCTGCTCAAGCTCCTAATCATGCTAAATTATGGGATGAGGTGTCTAAGTCAGTAGCAGATTTTTGGGATGATTTATATGAACATTCTGCTGCAGACAATGTATTAATGGTCATATTTTCTGAGTTTGGGCGAAGAGTTAAGGAGAATGGGTCAGGTACAGATCATGGAGCTGCTGGAGCTGTGTTTGCGATTGGGCCACAAGTTAAAGGTGGATTTTACGGGGATTATCCTAAAATTAGAGCAGAAGAATTAGTAAATGGAGATTTGGTTTACAATACTGATTTTAGAAGCTTATATTCTACAGTAATTGAAGATTGGTTTAATCTTGATTCTATACCTTTATTGAATGGTAATTTTTCGAAATCTAATTTTATATCTAAGGTTGCTGTTTAATTATGATAACAACTACATCAGGAAATAAAGCATGGCATTTTAGCCATGCTCTTGGGAGGCCTAGTAATGAACATAATGTAGGTCACGAATTTGGAACTACTGGTGGCTATAGGTATCCTGTTGATGTTGTTGTTGCTCCAGATGATATTTTATTTGTATTAAGTAGAGGACTTGGATTTAGTTCTGGTCCAGGATTTGAAGATTTTGGTAGAATTGGGAAGACTACTGTTGATGAAAACCATATAGGTGATTTTGCTCGTAGAGAGTTTACTTGGCCATCTAGTATGGCCTTATCTAAAGATAATTTACTTTATGTTACTGATGAATATGAAAACACTGTTGTAACATTACCATCTGATGTTATTTATCCATACCCAGATTATAATCCAGAGGGAGAACGCATCGGTCAATGGGGGAAAAAGGGTTCTAGTGATGGTGAATTGGTTTCACCTAGTGGAATTGTGTTTGATAGTAATAATGATGCTTTGGTAGTTGATTCAGGTAATAACAGAATACAAAAACTTTCTCATGAAGGTAAATTTATTACTAAATGGGGTGAACAGGGGATAAAAGAAGGTCAATTTAATAAACCTTGGGGAATTACAGTTGATCATGAAGATAATGTATATGTTGCTGATTGGGGGAATAATCGAGTACAAAAATTTTCTAATTCAGGAGAATTTATAATGACTTTTGGAAATAGGATTGGACATCCTTATGATGATTTAAACCATCCTTCTTCTATTGCAATAGATGATGAAGGGGATGTTTATATTAGTGATTGGGGTAATAAAAGAGTAGTTATTTTTGAATCTAATGGAGACCTATTAGCTTCTTTATATGGAGATGCTGAAACCTTATCTAAAGCTGGTGAATATATTATTAGAAGAGACCCAGAAACAATCAGAGCACATAGAAAAGTAAAAAATTTTTCACCTATTTGGAAATTTGTTAGACCAGTTGGATTAGATATAGATCATCAAAATCGAATATTCATTACGGATATTTGTGGTAGGCTTCAAGTATATCAAAAAGAATCACCATATATAGAACCTGAACTTAAATTAGAAATTGGTTTAGGTTAAGCTTTTTTATTGCCATGTCTATATGATCTGGTTTTGTTAAAATTCATTTTTTCTAATAGAGCGTTTTCTAAATCCAATTTATAATGAGCAGACATATCTGCTACTCTTATTAATATATCAGCTAATTCATATATAAAACCTTCAGGTTTATTATCATTTTCACGGTGATATTTTTTTTTATAGCCATTTTCGCGGTATTCTTCCAAGGCTTCACTTACTTCGCTATGTACTAAGGCTAAAAGTTCAGGAATGTTTCGGTTTTTATCATCCCACCAACCTTTACTTTTTGCAGTTTCATATGATTGATTCATTAGTTCATTTATTTGCATATTTATCTCCCAATAGAAAGTTCAATTTACAATTTTTATCCCTTGTGAATTGAATTAATGTGCATATAATATACTATATTTGGTATAGATATCTATTATACATAAATTAATTTTGGAGGATGTTAGTTATGTTAGGTTCGGGAGATTTTAAGTATGAAAGGATTCCTTTATGGCCTAATTTACCAAAATATTGGGATTTTGGAGCTACATCTGATGTGGATGTAAATTCTTTGGATGAAATTCATGTGTTTAGTAGAGGTAAGCATCCTTTGACTATATGGGATTTAGAAGGTAATTTTATTTCTTCTTGGGGAGAAGGGGAATTTTCAAATAATGAACATGGAATATATATAGATAAGCATGATTCTATATGGTTAGTTGATGCTAATTATCATATTGTTACAAAGCATAGTCCTGATGGAACCTTACTAACTACGTTAGGAAATAAATTAATCCCTTCAGATACGTATTATGGCCATCCATTTAATATGCCTTCAGGATTATCCATATCATCTAAAGGAGATATATATGTTTCTGATGGTTATGGAAATAAAAGAGTTCATAAATTTGATAGATTCGGGTTACTTGATAAATCGTGGGGTAAATTTGGAGCAGGGAAGTCCGAATTTGCTATTGTACATAATATTGCTATTGACAAAGATGACAGAGTATTTGTTTGTGATAGAGAAAATAACCGTATACAAATATTTAATTCTGAGGGGAATTATTTAGATGAGTGGACTGATCTTCATATGCCAGGAGATATATATATAGATAAAGATATAGCTTATGTAGTAGAACAAACAGAAGTAGGTGGAGTAAGTATATGGACACTTGAGGGAGAATTAATTACACGTTGGTGGGCTCATAAAGGAGAAGGAAAAGGTAGTTTAATATCTGGGCATGGAATATGTGTAGATTCTCAAGGTTCAATATATGTAGCTGAGCTTTCTCCTGCAAACAGAGTAAGTAAATTTCAAAAAATATAACGATATTTAATATGTCAATTTTTTTACTAAATTTAGGAATTTAAATAATTGAATAATTCTTTTTCTGACAGATTTATTAGGTCTATTGATGCTAATAGGACATTAAAAGATTCTATTATTAAAGCCATTTATTCTAACAGGTCAAGATCTAGAATTTCAGTTACAGACTTAGTAAGTCCTATGCAATCATTTTATAGACGGATTCGTACAGATATTAAACCTTCAATTACTAAACTAGAAAGTATGCTTGCGGGTACAGGATTTCATGATTTATTTGGACAAATAATATCTGAAGAAGAATTTATAGAACAGTTAATTGAATATGAAGGTGTGGTGGGTAAAATTGATATTTATGATGATGTTCCAATTGAAATTAAAACTACATCTAAAATACCTTCTAATTTATATAAGTATAGGTCTTCATATTTTGACCAGCTTGGTATGTATTGCGCAATGATAGGGGTGAAAAGTGGAAGGTTAATAATATATGAGCGTAATGCTAAAAAAAACAATTCTAAATTTAAAGTTATAGATGTCAATTTTTTAAATATTGAAAAGATTCAGCAAGAAATTATTAGAATTAGAGATATTTTTACACAAGCTTTATCTACTAAGGATAGTTCAAATTTACCAAAATGTGAATGGTTTTTTAAAGGGTGTGATTATAAGTCCATATGTAATTGTAAGAACCTTGAAGATTCATTACCACTAATTATGGAAGAAGAGATAGAGATTGTTGATAGACCTGACTTGTTAGATGAAATTAAATTGTATGAAATGCCTCAATATCTTGATGTAAATAAATTTTTAATAAATGATTTGGTATTTCCTAGAAAAGCAATATTAAAAAGAAAAACAATAGAAGATCAAGAAAAAAAACAATTAGATCAACTTTGCAATAACACTTACAAACTTGAAAAACAGGGCTTTAGAGGTGCATTAAATGATGCAATAAGATTTGGATTCAAAGGTCATTATAAAACTGTAGAAATTGTATTAGGATCTATATCAGATAGAGTAGATTTATTATTTGATGTCCCTACAATTTTACGTACAAACAGTAATTTATCTATGATTGATAGAAATAAATTAGCGCAATTTTTCCCTCATTATTTTGATAGATTAGCAATAGAATGTGCAATAATGAATATTCAAAAAGGCAGATTGATACTTTATTATGACCAAATAGTAAAAGATAAATTTATGGTATATGATGTAATTTTTCATAGCAGAGATGATATTTTAAAAGAAGCAAAAAGCAGATTGGCTTTGTTAGAAAATAATGCTTCCCATGATAAGTTACCTAAATGTCCGTCGTGGATGTTTAAATTTTGTGATTTTCAATCTGATTGTGAGTGTGAATAATATTTGCTTATGAATGAAAATATAAAACTAGATCAAATAATCGAAAGATTACCTGATGAATGGCATGAAGATTTAATTCCTGAAATTATAGAAATAATCAAAAAAGAGTCTTTTTGTTTAGCAGTCATAGACGATGACCCAGCAGGAACTCAGGCAGTGGCAGATGTTACTGTTATGAATACATGGGATTACGATTCTATTTTAGAACTATTAAATTTACCAGAAAAAGCCTTGTTTTTTAATACAAATAATAGAACTTTAAATCAATTTGAAGCTAGGGAAATTATTAAAAATACAATTATTTTAATTGAGCAAGTTTCGGATTTGTTAACTTCTAATATAGATATTCTATATCGATTTGATTCTACATTAAGAGGTCATTTTAAATTGATACTAGAAACGCACCTACAAGAGACAAAATCTGAATTAAATGGGGTAATATTTGTACCATATTTTTCTGAAGGCAGACGTTACACTATAAATAATATTCAATATGTAACTGAATATGATTCAAATAAAGATGAGGAGATATTAATACCAGTTTCAGATAGTGAATTTTCTAAAGATAAAAATTTTTCATATACCAATTCTAATCTTATAAATTGGGTGTCTGAACAATTAGGTGATATTGATTATATAAAAAAAATAAAATCAATATCTATAGATGATATCAGAAAAGGAGGGCCTGATAAAATTCAATCTATACTTAATTCATTATCTAAAGATCAACTTTGTATAGTTAATGCAATATCCATGAAGGATATTGAAGTTGTGGCTTATTCTTTAATGAAAGTTAAAAAAAACGATAAAAAGTTTCTATATATAACTGCTTCATCCTTTATTAGAGTATTATTAGGACAAAAAAATAAACCTTTTTTAAATAGAAAATCCTTAAATTTGAAATCAAATAAAGGGGCTTTAATCGTAGTTGGATCATATGTTGAAAAAACTAATCAGCAATTAAAGAAATTACTTGAGAGTTCTTATGTTTTCCCAATACAAATTAATATTGAGAATATTATATTAAAAAATCAAAAATTAAATTTACAAGAAATTTACAAAATTGCTAATTTAATTGACCAGAACTTAAAATTGAAAAAAAATGTAGTCATATATACAAATAGGAAATTTGTAAAACTTGTTAATTGTGATTCAAGAGAAATTGGAGTAAAAATTTTACAGTGTTTAGTTAATATAATAGATAATATGCAAATTGAACCTAATTATATTATATGCAAGGGTTCTACTACAGCAGATTATATTTCAAAATATAATTTTAAAACCAGTAAAGCTAAAGTATTGGGCCAAGTTGTCCCAGGAGTGTCTGTATGGGAGTTAGGACTTGATAGTAGTATTCCATATATGAAATTTGTTGTATTTGCAGGGAATGTTGGAGATAATAATTCACTAGTTGAGGTTGTTGAAAATTTATCAATTATATAATTTTAAATAAATGATTATAAGGATATTTACAGAAAGAGAAATAAATGGATTATACAATAAATAATAAAATTTCTACTAAAGAATTGAAATGGCGTTCAATTGGACCCTTTAGAGGAGGAAGAGTTGTTGCAGTAGCTGGGCACCCTGTAGAAAAAAATATTTTTTACTTTGGTGCTTGTGCTGGTGGTGTATGGAAAACTATAGATGGTGGGAATTATTGGGAGAACATTTCTGATGGATTTTTTAAGACTTCGTCTGTAGGAGCTTTAGCAATATCTAACTCTAATCCAGACATTATATATGCAGGTATGGGTGAAGCATGTATAAGAAGTGATGTTTCATATGGTGATGGAGTATATAAATCTAATGACGGTGGAAATACTTGGGTTCATATTGGATTAGAAGATACAAAGCATATTTCGAGAATAAGAATTCATCCAAATAACCCGGATTTAGTTTATGTAGCTGCTTTGGGACATGCTTTTGGGAAAAACAATGATAGAGGCGTGTTTTGTTCTGAAAATGGAGGTAAAACGTGGGATAAAGTTTTATTTAAAAGTGATAAAGCTGGTGCTATAGATCTTAGTATGGATCCAAACCATCCAAATATTTTGTATGCAGCTATATGGGAAACATTGAGGACTCCTTGGAGTTTGATTAGTGGAGGCGAAGATAGTGGTTTATATAAATCAATTGATGGAGGGAAATCTTGGATTAATATAACGAGGAATATTAATTTAGGAACTAATATTATAGGTAGAATTGGCATAACTACTTCTCCAGCTAAAAAAGATAGGGTTTGGGCTATAATTGAATCTGAAAATGGAGGACTTTTTAGGTCAGAGGATGGAGGAGATAATTGGATTTGTGTTAATAATTCTTCAATTGTAAAACAAAGACCTTTTTACCATCATCATATCTTTGCTGACCCTAAAGACCCTGAAGTTATTTGGACATTACCTATACAAGCATGGAAATCTGAAGATGGTGGGGAAACTTTTAAAATGCAAGGAATGCCTCATAGTGATAACCATGATTTATGGATTGACCCAGAAGATACTAATAGAATGATTGAAGGTAATGATGGAGGAGCTTGTGTGTCTTATAATGGAGGTATATCATGGTCCACTATTCATAATCAACCAACATCACAGTTTTACCATGTTGCAGTAGATAACCAAAACCCATATAGAGTATACGGAACACAACAAGATAATACTGCTATTAGTGTACCTAGTTATTCTATGAAAGGTGCTATATTATGGGAAGATTGTTATTCAGTAGGTCCATCAGAAAGCGGATATATAGCAATAGATCCAAATAATTCTAATATAGTATATTCTGGAGCAATTGGAAGTGCACCTGGTGGAAGTAATACCTTATTAAAATATGATCATAAATCTGGTGAAACTCGGATTATTGCTGTTTGGCCTGAAATTTCATATGGGCACGGGGCAAATAAAATGAAATATAGATTTCAATGGACTTATCCGATTGTTATTTCTCCACATAATCCAAAAGTTTTATATGTAGCGGGGAATAAGGTTTTTCGTTCAATTGACGAAGGTATGAGTTGGGAAGTAATAAGTCCAGACTTGACTAAAAATGATGCTGCAAAAGGCGGTCCAGGCGGCGAGCCAATTAGTAGAGATGTGTCAGGAGCTGAAGTCTATTGTACTATTTTTGCATTTAATGAATCTATATTAAAAGAGGGTTTGTTTTGGGCAGGTACTGATGATGGATTAGTATATATCTCTGATGATTCGGGAAAAACTTGGAATGATATTACTCCTCCTGATTTACCTGAATGGACTACAATTAGCATGATTGAACCATCTAAATTTAATATAGGGACTGCATATTTAACGGGCATTAGATATAAATTAGATGATTATTCTCCATATTTATATAAAACTGAAAATTATGGAAAGAGTTGGAAGAAACTAAATACGGATATTTTGTCAGAAGAATTTGTAAGAGTGATTAGAGAAGATGAGAAAAGACAGGGGTTATTATATATTGGAACTGAATTTAATGTCTTTTATTCTTTAGATGATGGAGATTCATGGCAAATATTAGGTGAAGGATTGCCTGTGTCTCCTATTCACGATTTAGTTGTTAAGGATGATGATATTATTGTAGCTACGCATGGGAGATCTTTTTGGATATTAGATAATATTACTTTTCTTCAGCAACTACCTTTAAAATTTTTTAAAGACAATGCTTTATTTAAACCTAGGGCAGCAAAGCGTACAGTTCCTATGCTTGGAGTGACTTCTGAAGTACGGATAGCTGAAGGTATAAATTATCAACTTGCACTTGGTGTACATGTTGCTTATAAAAACAATTATAAAGAAGCTTCATCTAATAGAGTCTACTTAGATGCTGGGTATAACCATACAGAAGGTGTAGAAATTTTCTTTTATATTCAAAAAAATTATTCAAAATTTTCATTAAAGGTTTTAGATCATTTAGGAAAATTAATTAAGGAATTTAATTTTAATGATGAAGAACTAAAATTTAAGCCTGGGATCAATAGATTTGTATGGGATATGCGTTATGAAGATTCTTTATCTCTTTCTTCAATAGAATCTATGAATTTATTAGGAGGAAGTTCTTCCAAAGGTCCAATTGCTATACCGGGAGATTATCAAGTTGCCCTAAATATAGATGGTAAAGAATATTTGCAAAGTTTTGAGATTAAATCTGCAAACAATATTAATGTTCCCATTATAGATATGAGAGACCAATTTGAATTATTAATTGAGATAAGAGATACAATTTCGAATACATACGAATCTATTAATGAGATTAGAAACGTTAGATTAGAGTTAGTAGGAATTTTCAGTAAATCTAATTTGAGTGAACAAAATGAACAAGATTACAATGGTATTTTAGAAAAATTAGATTATATTGAAGGTGAATTATTACCATCTTGGAAAAATAAAGGTCTTGGGCAAATGGGAGAACCACTATCTAGATTGGTAGATGCTTTATTTAATCTGGATAGTACTGTAGCAAGTGCAGAAGGCCGTCCTACTACTCAATCTTATAAAGTTTTAAATCACCTGAAATTGAGAATAGATAAGTTACTTTCTGATTTTAAATCTCTAATTGCAGTGGAAATAAATAATTTAAAAGAAAGAATTAATAGTTGATATTTAATAGATATATTCGAAAATACCATTATAAAAATTTGCTGATGAGTATTTTTTTTCTTATGGCATTATTTTTATTAATTAGTTGTTCTGATAATGATTTGAAAAACCTTGATTCTCGATCTCAAGGATTTATAAATTCATGGAAGAATGGAAATATGGAAAAGATTTATTCTAAATATATCAGTTATAGAATGAAAGAAAAATGTGATTTAGATAATTTTGTAAATATAAATAAAATTGAGTTAGAAAAATGGAAGAGGAATTCTGAATTTATCAATTGGGATAAAGATATATCTATTAAAATTGATAGAATTAAAATTGTTAAACCTACTACTCAAAAAGAAAAAAATAAAATATTGAGTGGTGAAAAATTGTTAGGTGGAGATAAAATAGTTGATCATTTACAAGGTTTTGTGTCTCTTAAATGGGAATTAGGAGGTGATTCTATTTCTTCTGAATATACAAGTTATCCTGCTCTGTATTGGAGGTTTATAGATAAAGAAGATTATAGAAATTGGTATATTGAAAGTTTTGAAATTTCAGAATTTATTCCAAAGACTTTAGAATGTTTAATTTATATTACTCCAAATTCTACAGTTTTTGATAAACTACCAATATTAGATGGAATACAAAGTGGTGGATAGGCAAATAAAAAACTAGCAATTAAGAATATATTTAAGGCAAAATAAAATGAATTATTCATC
>CEUZ01038539.1_pt1 | contig 45298 bp, 44 predicted proteins | sample 361511 | NCBI WGS metagenome assembly CEUZ01 (sample SAMEA2622822, study PRJEB7988) | marine metagenome | biome: marine biome (ENVO:00000447); feature: surface water layer (ENVO:00002042); material: "saline water (ENVO:00002010), including plankton (ENVO:xxxxxxxx)" | depth 5 m
GGTATGGCCCCTTCGCAATAATCACCGGCAAATAGGGTATATAATTAATAAAGTAGTTTGTAAATAGTTGAATCATTTAAAAAATAAATAAAAAAATTTTAAAATTGGTGGGTGTGGCTAGGATCGAACTAGCGACCTCTACGATGTCAACGTAGCGTTCTACCACTGAACTACACACCCATAATTATAACTATCTTTTTTAGTCTATGGTAAAAGTTAATTAGAAATTAAAATTTTGCTCATTTGAGAAATAAATTCCTTTTTTGTTGGGAGACGATTGTTACTCATATCTTTTTGTATATCTGGATAGTTCTTCATGACAAAATTGATCACTTGCAAAAGTGAATTGGGGTCTCTTTTAGATATAAATATTCCTTTTCTATCTTGTATTACATGCTTTATTTCTTCAAATATTATTACTGGCCTATATCTTGCTAAAGACTCATCAATAACTTTTGGATGAGCTTCGGTAAAAGAAGGTAATATTGAAATATTATGCTCATCATAGATTCTGATTAAATTTGCTGCATCATATCCATAACCAATATAATTAATTTTTTTATTATTTAAATATTCTCTATCTTTTTTTCCTACTACAGATAACTGGGCATCTATATTCATTTGATCAAAAATTTTGAAAAGTGAAAAAATTCCCTTTTCAATTTTTATTCTTCCTACATATAAAAGTCTTGGTTTATCTATTAGTGGTTTTTTTATATTTTGTAGCCATGATGAAGTAAGCTCTGATGGAAAAACTATATGAGACTTTCTTGTTTTAAATAATCTCTCTTGGCAACTAATAATAGTTGATTTAAAAGTAACTATTTTAAACATCACTGCATAAATTAAAGGGCCAACAAAGCCTAATATCGCCTTGTATTCCTCGTAACCATTGCTTCTTAAGTATACAAAAACTTTTTTCCTAAAAATAAATAAAAGTATGTAAGAAAAAAAAGTATATGGCGTTATTGATATTATTAAATAATTTGTCTTATTTTTTTTGAAGGTCTGAAAAATACTTAACAAAAATGAAAATATATTTGATGAAGTTTTAATTTCTTTTAAATTAATTTGATGTTTTCTCTTAATTCTTGAAGATCTTCCAATAAGTTTAATATTAAAACTTTTATTTAGATCTTCTGGAATTGATTTAATATCAATATTATCACAATAAAAGTTATTTTCTTCATTTGATATTTTTTCGTTATTTATTACTACTAAATCTTTAAAGGGCATTCATCACTGATTAATTTTTCTGGAAGCTATTTTATATAAGAAAAGATAAATAATAAAAAAGGCAATAGAATAGTATTTGCAAAATAAACCGCTCTCCATCATAAAAATTGCCGGAATAATTAATATGAAATATATTAAGTTCACAGCTACTGATACACTATAATTGCTTTTTAATTTATCATTATTTTTTCTAAGCAGTATTTTATAAAAAAGCATATGTAGATGTTTTCCATCTGGATGGATTGGAGAAATTTTTTCTTTTATTAATTTTCTAAAAAATGAAAAAAATACTTCAAAAAATAAATAAAATAATAATATGCAGAAATAAAAAGGAGATATAGTTGGATTTGCTATACTTGTTTTAACTACTGATACGGCTATAAAGGCGCCTAGAAAATATGACCCACTATCTCCAAGAAAAATTTTTGCTTTTGGAAAATTAAAAACAAGAAAAATTAGCAAAATTAAAATTTGAAAAAATATAAAATTTGCTAAATGTATATTTCCAGAAAAATAGTTAACTACAAATAAATTTGAAAGAATTATTAAAGAATGTATGCCTAATAAGCCATTATATCCATCAATTAGATTTGCACCATTAATCACAAACAAAAAACACAAACAAATAAAAATTAAAGAAAATATTTGTGAATTTTCTAACCAATTATTTAAAATTTCTATACCAGTATAACTTACATAAAAATTATTATATTTAACTAATGTTATTAAAAAAATAATCATTAAAATTAGTCTTGTTAAAGGTTTTACCTTTACTTTTATATCATCAAGAAAACCTAATAAAAAAAATAATATACAAAATGATAAATATTCAAAAAAAATTATATTTTTGTATAAAGCAAAATTTAAAAAAACAATTAATAATGATAAAAATATGCCCGTCCCCCCAGCTGTTGATATTGGAAATTCATGAAAAGCCTGGGGCTTTCCAAATTGATCATCGATTAACAATTTTGGATTATTTTTTTTTAATATTAATAAAAAATACTTGTAAAAAAATATCCCAAAACCAATTAGAAAAAAAAGCAGTAGTAAATTATTTGAATCCATATTTTTTTAATGAGTTAATAGAAATGCATATTATTGATACTAAATTTTTAAAAAAGTTCAATTTATTATAATTTTTATTTATATACCACAACCAATAAATATTTTTAAATCTATGGCTTGATCTTGATTTATTTAAAATTCTATAAAATGCTAAATCTTCATTAAGTTTTTTTGCAACATTGTTGTTTTTTAATAATTTGCACTTAAATAAATAATCTTCCATTATTTTTATTTTTCTAAATCTATGAGAATTTAAAATTGATCTTCTAATTATCATGGTTGTAGTATTAATAGAAGAGTTTCTAGTAAATGAATTAAAATCAAACGTATCTCTCAAAGATGTCTTTTGTTTGTAAATTTTTTTCTCACTTGTTTGAAAAAATGGAGTATAGTCAGTGAACGTAAAAAATAATTTATTTTCCTCCATAAAATTAATTTGTTTTTCTAATTTAGTTTTTTTCCAGATATCATCTGAATCAATAAATGATATATATTTTGATTTAGATATTCTCATTGCAAGATTTCTACAAAAGGAAGGTCCCATATTTTTACTTAATCTAATATTTGTTACTTTGTCAGAGTTTGAATATTTTTTTATAACTGACCAAGAATTATCGTTTGAATGGTCATCTATGATATAAAGGTGCCAATTTTTAAAAGTTTGATCAATTACAGAATTAATGGCACTTTCCAAAAAATCAATCTTATTATAATTTGGTAAAATAACATCAGCACTGACTTTTTCATCGTTATTAGAAGATAATGGCATTTTAATTCTTACTTTTGTCTTATTTATTTTAAATAATTAATATTGTATTAAAGTTTTAAGCAAAATGTAATTTTATTTTATTAATAAAAATGTTTCGATCAAAAAAATTCTTAGATTTAGAAAACCTTACTAATTTTCTTTTAAGTTTGATGCCGATTTCTTTTATTGCAGGTAGCTTAATAGTCAATTTAAATGTCTTATTCTTCATTGCTTCTGGGGCATTACTAGCAAAAAAGAAAAATCTAATATTTCAAATAAATAAAACAAAAATTTTTCTGACCTCCTTTTTTATTTTAATAATTATTTCTTCAATAATTAATGTTTCTATAGTTGGTCAAGAAAATATTATTAAATCTGCTCTCTTGCTAAGATTTTTAATTTTGTATTTTATTTTTGAAATTTTATTGCTTAATAATTTATTAAATTTAAAAAGACTTTTTGCTTTTTCTTTAATATGCACATCTTTTGTTTCAATAGATCTTTTCATTCAATATATATTTGGAAAAAACATTTTAGGATATGAACCACTTCATGAGCATGTATTAACTGGAGTTTTTTATGACGAAGCAATTGCCGGGGGTTTTATACAAAAGTTTTTTTTATTATCTCTTTTAAGTTTGGTAATTTTTTTCCATGAAAAAAATTTTCCAAAAATATTTATTATACCCATAGTTTTAATACATGTCGTAGCAATTTTTATCTCAACAAATAAAATGCCATTTATATTAATTTTGTTTTCTATATTATTACTTATTATCTTTTTTAAACACTTGAGGATTAATTTAATAGTATGTTTAATTTTATCTATTAGCATATGTGGAATTATCGCAAAAAATGATGACAACCTTAAATGGAGATATAAAAGTTTTTATTCTAAAATTTTTGAAAAAAATTCTCCTAATACAATTAAAGACGAAGAAAATTTAGTCAAATACGAAAAAATTAGTGAAATGAATTTTTTTTCTCAAGGAATTGGGAGCGAACACGGCTTGATTTACATTGTAGCATTCGAATCATTTAAAAAAAGCGTCTTAATAGGAAATGGATTAAAATCTATTAGATTAAACTGTAAAAAAATTGTTATGCCAAAAGGTGAAATGTGCTTAGCTCACCCACACAATTTCCATTTAGAAATTCTGAATGACTCAGGGTTGTTAGGCTATTTATTATTAACTCTTTTTGTAATATTTACATTTCTAAAGTCATTTAAAAATTATAACTCTAAAAATACATTTATTGAAAAAAGTATATTTATATTTATTTTAATAAATTTTTTGGTAGAAATTTGGCCAATAAAATCTACAGGCAGTTTGTTCTCAACATGGACAGGTTCGTTTGCCTGGCTGATGGTAGCTTTAACAAGCTTTAATTTAAAAAATAAGATTAAGTCTTCTTAATAAGGAAATCGGACTAATTAATAATACTATAAGTTTTAATTTTAAAAAGTTGTTAGGATACTTTAAAATTTTTTTTACTGCTAACAATCTATTGTTTTGACATATATCTCCAAATATTTTTTTATAAAGTATTATATTTTTAATTTTTTTCAAACTTTTTTCATTTTGCAAATTAGATAAAATTTGATTTTTTGTCCAATGTTCTAATTCCTTCACCTCTTCATCTAAATTTTTTAAAGAATAATTTTCTCCGTGAACTCTATAAAACGCTAACGGTTTTTGCACACATGCACATTTTACTCTTTGACTTAGTTTAATATTAAAATCAAAATCTCCAATAATATTGTATTGTGAATTAAAATTTAGATTAAACCTATTTAATAATTCTTTCCTAAATATAACGGTTATAACTCCCATTTTATAATCTTCCAAAAGTTGATTTGCAATATATCCTTGGGGTAAATCTTTTTTTGAGATTATTTTTTTTTTTTTATTTTTTTCATTAAAAACAAAATATTTAGAATAAACTAATCCTACTTCGTAATTTTGAAAGTATTTAATTTGAAGTTCAAGTTTTTGTGGAACCCACCAATCATCTACGTCTAAAAAGGAAATAAAATCTCCTTCTGATTTTGCCATAGCTAAATTTCTTGCCTCATAAAGTGTAGTAAAACGACTAGCTTTAAAATATTTAATTCTATCATCAGAGAATTTTTTTAGAATTTGCTTGCTGTTATCTGTTGAAAAATTATCCCAAAAAATAAGTTCCCAATTTTTATAGGTTTGGCCCAAAATACTTTTGACACTTTCATATAAAAAAGCTTCACCATTATGACAATTCATTATTATGCTGACCAAAGATGTGGTTTTAGACTGCTTGTTCATTATAAAATTTAATTGTGGATTTTATTCCCTTTGAAAAAGTTACTTTTGGTTTCCAGTTAATTTTATTTTTTGCTTTACTAATATTTGCATATAGTTTTAGAATTTCATCTTTCCTAAATTTAATTTCTCCAAATTGTGGTCGTCCGCCTTTTAAAAATTTTTTTATATATTCTATTATTTTTTTTATTTGTTTTGGTTTTCCTGACCCGATATTAATTATCTGTCCTCTTGCATTTTTATTTACAAGTGATTTTATTATCGCCTCTACAACATCATCTATATAAACAAAATCTCTTAATTGATTGCCTGCAGAACATGGGAATTTTTTATTTTTTATGCATCCGTTAATAATGATTGGTAAAAAACGGTTTATATCTTGTCGGGGCCCATATGCTAAATAAAGTCTCAATATGGTGGATGGAAAATTTTTTTTTCTAAAAAGACTAACTAAATATATTGTTGTTAGTAACTTGGCTTTTCCATAGGTAGATTTGATCAATTTTGGATTACATTTAATATTCTCTTTTTGAGGTGATTTAGAGTTTCCATATTCTATACAGCTTCCCATTTGAACAAAAGCTGCGGGAGGTTTTTTTAAAAATATATCAGTTAAATTTTTACATCCAAAATAGTGACTTTCAAAAGTTTTTTTTTTGTCAGAATGATCAACATAGCCACCTAAATTTACAACATAGTCATATGATTCTAAAATTTTGTTTTTTAATTTATTTTTTTTTGTAATGTCGCAAAGTATATATTTGACCTTTTTTAAATATCTTATTTTTTTTGGATGTCTAGTTGAAATGCTTGTTACCTTCCAGCCTTTCTTCAGAGATTTTTTAGCAAGATGATAGCCAATAAATCCTGTTCCGCCAACAATTAATATTTTTTTATTAGGATTCAAAATTTTATTTTTTTACTATTTAAAATTTTATTTAGTTTATCTCTATCTCTCTTTGTATCCATGCATTGCCAAAAACCTTTATGTTTAAAAGCTACTAGCTGGCTCTTTCTTGCCATTTGTTCTAAAGGTTCTCGTTCTAAATACGTATTATCGTTTTTAATAGAATTTAAAAATTCAGATTCCATTACAAAAAAACCTCCGTTAATCCATCCCTCATCTACTTTTGATTTTTCCTTAAAATAGCTCACTTGATTACCTTTAAGCTTTAACGCACCAAATCTTGCGGGAGGTCTTACAGCTGTTATTGTTACAAGTCTTTTATTTTTTTTATGAAATTTTAATAATTGTTTCAGATTTAAATTGCATAACCCATCTCCATAGGTCATCATGAAAGTTTCGTTGCCTACGTATTTTTTTAATCTTTTTAGTCTTCCACCTGTCATCGTATTTTTTCCAGTATCAATTAAATTAATATTCCAATTTTTATGTTTATTCTTAAAATATTTTTTAACTACATTTCCTTTATATCCTAAGGCTATATAAAAATCTTTAAATCCATATTTCGCAAAATGATCCATGATATGAACTAGAATAGGTTTTTTTGAAATTTTGATCATGGGTTTAGGAATAGTTTTTGTATATTCCTCAATTCTTGTTCCAAACCCTCCTGCTAAAATAATTACTTTCATAATTTATTTTTTTTTATGAGACTTTCATACTTATCAATTTGTTCTAAAGAAAAATTATACATATCTGTTTTGTTTTGATAAAAACTTTTATACCATTCGGCTACCATACTTGCAGTCAATTTAAAATTCAAAATACATTTCCAATTAAGGATTTTTTTTGCCTTGTTAGAATTAATTTTTAACAAATTTGACTCTTTAAAATTTTTATTTTTAATATTTGCTTTCTTCCATTTGATGTTTTTCCAAGTTTTTTTCATTTGTTTAACTAAATTTATAACTTTAAAATTATTTTTATTACTAGGGCCAAAATTAAATGATTCCCCATGAATTCTTTTATTTTTTGAAAGTTTAATTGCTAAAATCAAATATCCTCTAATGACCTCAATTACATGCTGCCAAGGTCTAGTTGAATTTGGACTTCTTAATTCTACTTTTTTATTTTTTGACCATGATTTAATACAATCAGGTATTAGTCTGTCCTCGGACCAGTCTCCACCACCTATTACATTTCCAGCGCGTACAGAACTAATAAAAATTTTATTTTGTTTGTTATTAAAAAAAGATTTTACGTATGAATTAATTGCCTGTTCAGCCGAGGCCTTTGAAGCACTATAAGGATCATCTCCTCCTAGAATATCAGTTTCTACATAACCTCTTTGAATTTCAAAGTTTCTGTAACTTTTATCACTCGTTATCATAATTGCCACGCACTTCTTGTTTAAATTTCTTAAAGACTCCAAAACATTTAGGGTGCCTAGAGTATTTGTTTCCCAATTATGAACGGGATCGAGATATGATTTTTTTATTAATGCTTGTGCCGCTAGGTGAAATACTATATCGGGCTTATAAAAATTTATTATTTTCTTTAATGATTTTAAACTTCTTATATCGGCTTTTTTATGAATTATTTTATTCTTTAAATTTAAAATACTAAAAAGTGAGGGTTTTGTTGGAATATTCGAAGAGACGCCAATTACTTTTGCTCCCAATTTAATAAGCCACAAAGTTAGCCAGGCACCTTTAAAACCGGTATGACCTGTAATCAAAATTTTTTTACCTGTATAAAAGTTTTTTAGCATTAAAAAATTATTAAAAAAGAATTTTATTGATAGTCTGTTTGATGCGATTAAAATTCTGCATCTCTGAAACTCTAGATTTGCCAACTTCTAAAAGTTTTATATATCTTGGAAATTTGCCAATTCTTTTCTTGTCTAAAAAAATAGATTTGTAAATCATTTTTTGTAATTTTTTCTTATTTTTTTTATTTACAAATTTTTTTAGATTTATGGGTAAATTGTATTCGTTTAAAATTTTTTTAGTTAAATTAAATGACCTATTTTTTCCAAATGCATAATAAATTTCACATAATAAACCTAGCCCTACTGCTTCACCATGTCTTAACAATTCTTTAGATTTGTTTGCCTCCAAAGACATTTCAATAGCGTGTGCAAAAGTATGTCCAAAATTCAATTTTAACCTTTCTCCTTCTTCTGTGACATCATTTTTGAAGTATTTAATTTTACTCTCTAATGAATATTTAATTATTTGTGATAAAAAACTAAAATTTCTTTCTAGAAATTTTTTCTTCTCGAGAAGTAATTTTAATATTTTTTTATTATGAATTAATCCACATTTTAATATTTCTGGTAAACCAGCAATAAACTCTCTTTCTGGTAAAAGATTGATTATATTTTTTGAAATATATACTTTTTCAGCATGATAATAAGTGCCGATTGAATTTATAATTTCCTTATAATTTATTCCTGTTTTGCCACCTATACAACTGTCTATAATTGCTGTCATTGTTGTTGGAATATGAAAATGTATTAAACCTCTTAGATAAAGTGAACTTGCTAGTCCCGAAACATCTCCAATTACACCCCCTCCGCAGGAAACGATTACTGATTTTTTTGTAAATTTATTTTCGAATAAAGTATCTATAATTTTAAATAAAAGACTTAAATTTTTATTTTTCTTGCTTCCACTTATTAATAATAAATGCAGGTTTGGAAATGATATTTTCAAATCATGTACTAAATATTTTATTACTTTTTTGTCAATTTTTTTGTCTATGATTAATAATATTTTTTTATCGTTATATATTTTCAATAAATCATTCGCTACAGTCGTATAGGATTTTTTTTTCTTTTTTATTTTAAGGCCCTCTCTATCTGGACAAAAAATAACTTTATATTGAATTTTATTTACTAAATATTTTATTTGCATTGAATTATAAATTATAATTTTTTATATAGTTTGTAAAATTTGTCTGTTTCAAATTTTATTTTTGCTTTTAAATAATCTTCCTTAACATCTACAGAAAAACTATCTCCAACAAAATCAGGGGATTTAATATTTAGACCAATTTCTAAGGCTCTCAAGAGTTCTATCCCTTCTACTTTCTCTAAATAAGTTTGTTTTGATTTTGAAAAAAATTCAAGTGCTTTTGGCTTGAATGAAATTATAGAAAGATGTTTGTTTAAATATTTGGTTTTATTTTTAAATGTAAAAGGAATAGTTGATCGAGAAAAATATAAAACATTTTTGTAGCTATCTTTGACAATTTTTACAATATTTTCATTATAAGTTTTTTTAATTTTTAATGAAGGAACTATAATATCCATATTAGAATTTTTTAAATGAAATTTAACTACTTTGTCTATTTGGTTAGGATTTATTAAAGGTTCATCACCTTGAATATCAATTACATAATCATATTTTTTTTTTAATAATTTATAACCCTCTGCAATTCGTTCTGTTCCATTTTTATGTTTTTTTGATGTAAGCAAAACTTTGCAACCATAACTCATAGCTGTATCAAAAATTTTTTTATCATCACAACAAACTATTACATCGTCTAGCATTTTTGATAATTTTGCTCTCTTATAAACATGCACAATAAGAGGATAGTTATTAATTGGTAGCAGAGCTTTTGCTGGTAATCTCCTTGAATTAATTCTAGTTGGAATAAGACCAATAATTTTTTTTCTCATGAACTTAACCAGCCACCATCAACATTAATATTTTCTCCAGTAATATATGAAGATTTATCTGACAGTAAAAAATTTATTAAATTAGCAATTTCACTTGGCTCTCCCCATCGCTTTAGGGGTATCCTTGATAAAGTCCAGTTGTATAATTTCTTCTTTTTTTTAAATTTTTCAAAATACGATGTTTTTATAAAACCAGGATTAATTATATTTGCTCTTATATTTTTATCAGCCATTTCTGCAGCAAAACTCTTGGTTAAGCCTGTTAATGCACTTTTGCTAGATGCATAACCTGTTAATTCAGAAAAACCATTTTGTCCAACGATAGAGCCTATGTTTACTATTACGCCTGGTCTCTTTAGCTTGATTAAGTAATTTGAATATTTTTGCATAATATTAAAAATTGAGAAAAAATTAGTTTTAAAGACTTTATTAATTTCTTTTGTTTTAATTTTAGTAAATTTTATTCTTTGTCTTATTCCAGCGTTATTGACTACTCCATTTATTATTTTCTTTTCTTTTATTGAAAAATCGAAAACTTTATCTATTAGTTTTGTATTTGTCACATCTCCTAAAAAAACTTTAATTTTTTTTAATTTTTTGAATTTTTGTAGATCTTTTTTGGATTTAACAATGGCATAAACATAAGCCCCTTCTTTAATAGCCTCTGTTATTGATGAAAAACCTATTCCTTTTCCACCACCAGTAATTAAAATATTTTTATTTTTTAATATCATTTTATATTAATTAATATTTAAGATTTTTGAAAAATTATTTTTCTTTCCATTCAATTTAACTAGCTGGACTTTTTTTTCTTTTGTATACTCATAAACATCATCAATTATTTTTTTTACTTGTATTCCTTTCCATATTTTGTGAGAAAAAATATCAAAAAAACTATCAGTAATATGATAAACTTTTCCTGAGGACTGTAAACACTCTGCTGCAACTCCACCTGGTTCACCTAAAATAATTGGATAAATAAAAGATTCTTTTTTCTTATGACGTTTATTTTTCAAATTATTTAATATTGTTTTAATTTTTGTTCTCAATAATTGATGTTTTTTACTTTTTTTTTTAAGTGGGTGCAAACTAATTTTTATATCTTTCAAACTAAAATTTTTTTTACTCAGAAACTTAGTCAAATTCCTTATAAGAAAGTCTATGTTTTTAATTTCAAATGGCAAGAAAATTGTTTTATTTCTTTTTTTTAATCTTGGATATCTAATTGAATTTATGACTTTTACTTTTTTTTTCGGCCAATTATAGTACTTATTAAATATTTTTTTTTGTAAATCGCTGCAAACATATAATTTATCTATCTCGGTTCCTTTAAATATCATCTCTGACTGAAATGGTTCTGGCATTCTATGATAGTAACCATAAATTTTATTTTTTTTAGATATCCTCTTCGTGCATCTAATTATTGAATTTTGGTGTGGTCTATTTTCAAAAGGCATGAAAAGATTAAAATTTTTTTCCCTAAAGATCTTAAAAAAATTAGCTGTATAGATTGTAGTTAAATTAGTAGTGTTATTGATTAAATGCATAAAGTTTTTTTTTAAACAATTCCTGGTTATATATTTTATAAAATATAAAAAATTAAAATTTTTTCTTTTATATAATATAAGGCAATTTTTTGCATTATGCGGTACAAAATTATCTAATGAGATTAAGAACCAAATAGTATTATTTAATGAATTTCCATCTTTAAAATAATAATCATAAAAATTTCCATTATTATCAAAATTTTCCTTTGAACAATATGAATATACAACATTCAAAATATTTTTTTTATCTTTTAAAGAACCAGACAACAAATAATTATGATGCTGACCTATTGCAAGAAATTCAACTATAAAATTTTGTATTAATTTTAAACTTAGTCTTTTATTATTAATTAAAAGCAAAAGCTTTTCTAGACCTAGACAGTTAGCCCAGGTAACAAAATCACAATACGGGCTTAGATCAGTTTTAATTTTTTTAATTTTGCAGCTTTGAATATATTTTTTAGCAATAGATAAGGACCTGATTTGGCTACTAAAAACATCAATTGTATATTCTTCTTTCATTAGTTCTGTTTAGAAAGATCCAAAATCTCATTGCAATTCTTTATAGTATTTTTCCTATGAGAAACAATTATAACAGTTATTTTTCCTTTAATTTTTTCAAGAAATTCCAAGATCTCATTTTCAGTTTTTTCATCAAGACCGCTTGTAGCTTCATCCAGTATTAATAGTTTGGGCTTTCTATATAATTCTCTAGCAATTGCCAATCTTTGTATCTGTCCACCGGATAATTTGATTCCCTTTTCTCCAACTTTTGTATGAAATTTATCTTTTAGTGAATTAATAAAATCATAAATCATCGCATCCTTGCAACATTGAATAATATTTTTGTCGTTTATCTCATTGTCTTCTGAACCAAAAGCAATATTTTTTTTTAATGTACTGTCCATTAAAAATATATTTTGTGATACGTATCCAATTTTATTTTGCCATGATCTAATATTTGAAGAGATGTCTTTGTCATCAACAAAGATTTTTCCTGAAAGGGGTGTCAAAATACCAGTGATCAAATCAATTAAAGTGGATTTTCCTTTACCACTTTGACCTATTATTCCTACAAATGAATTTTTTTTAATTTCTAAATTTAAATTTTTAAATAATATTTTATTTTGATCGTAACTAAATGTTATATTTTTTAAAATAATTTTTTTTTCAAAGCTAATATTGTCAACATTCTTATTCTCTTCTTTTTTAATCGTATCTTTTTTAATTTGAATTTCATTACTTATAACCTCTATAGAAGGTTTTAAACTTTGAAGATTTTGTGATAAAGATAATAATTTGGCAATGCTTGGTATGAGTTTAAGAGCAACGGCCGCATATAGACCTATAACAGGAATGATGTTTTCAATATTTGATGTTACAATTGAATTATATAAAACTATTACACAAACAATAACTAAAAAAACTAATTCAGTTAATATTTTCGGCAATTCTGCTAATGTATTTGATTTGTAAGCAGCATTCGTAAATTTTTTAATACAAGCATAGTAAATTTTTTGAAAAAAACTTTCTAAAGATTTTAATTTTATATCTTTAATTCCACTAAATGCTTCTTGTAATGTTTTGATTTGTTCATTTGAAGATGATTGTCGAATTAATCCATAATTATAAATAATTTTTTTAACCAAAGTGAAATAAACGATCGAAAAAAATAAAAAAATACCAAGAGTCAAAATCGAAATCATCGGATCAATATAAAAAATCACAATAATTATGCTCAATGATAAAACTAGTTCTACTATTAATTTCAAATATGTAAGTGCAATCGAACCTATATTTTTGCATTCCATTATGACATTTCTCAAAAGCTCTGATGAGTTTCTCTTAAAGTAAAATGAAAAATCCATATTCATATAAAATAACAATAGCATTTCACTAAGATGCTTATAAAGATCTTGCGAAAACTTATTATTCCAAAAAGAGAAAAAAACTAAATACAATGATTTAAAAATAATTAAAAAAATATAAAATATTAAAAAATTGAAAACCAAATCTTGCTTATCATATTTTAAAGAAATTGATTTAAGGTCTATCCCAAATAAATTCTTGGTAAAATTATCATTTATAATTAGGTCGATTAATGGAAATATTAAACCTATACCCAAGGTTTCAAGAAAAGTTGCCAAAATAAGAAAAATAATAAATAAAAGCGATTTATTTTTATAACTTCTAGGCAATAAAGCAAAAGTTTTTAGAAAATTTGACATTTTTAACTATATTTTTACGGAAACAAAATTTTTTGTTTTTAAAGATTTTTTAGCAGAAAAAATTATATTTTCTGTATGAGATATTTTTTTAAAATTTTGTCCAAATTTTTTTTTTATCTTTTTTACAATATCTAAATTTTGATATTTATAAATATTATCAATTCTTGAATTTTTTTTGGCAGCAATAAATCTACTTTTTCCATCTTTTAATAATTTGATTTTTTTTTCTGAAAAATTCCATGATATTGAACTATCATTAAGTATAACTTCAAATTTTCTTTGATTTTGGTGTTGAGACGAAAAATCCACTGTAATATTGGATATTATACCATTTGCATGTTTTAATATTAAAAAAGCCGAATTATCAACATTCGTTTTAATGTTTGACTTTGTTTCTATGCAAGAAACTTCTTTAACCTTTCCAAAAAGATATTGTGCCGTGTCGATTTCGTGAGAGCACGTCAACAATACACCTCCACCTAATTTTTTTTTTGAGGCGTATGAGCTTTTATAATCCTCCCATGGGTGCCAATTTGGTAAATAAGTTTGCCAAATAAAATTAGCGTATCTGATTTTTTTATTAGTAATTATTTTTTTTATAAGTCTTATTCTTGGATCAAAACGAAACATAAAGCCGTTAAAAATATTTTTTTTATTTTTTTTTACAATTTTTTCTAATTTGATTAAATCTGCCTGGCTGCTGACAAGGGGTTTTTCTATAAAAAAGTTTTTTCCGTATTTATAAATTTTTTTAAAAACTTTTAAATGTAAAGCGGTTGGATAACAAATACAAAATAAACCAAATTTAATATCTTTTAACTTTTTATAACTATTTATTTCATTATTTTTTTTAATATTTTTATTTCTCTTAAAGAAAAAAACTTTATTTCCATTTTGACTAAATATTTTGCCATGTCTTTTTCCAATGGATCCTTGTCCAAAAATACAAATTTTCATGAAAGGTTACCAGGCAGTCCAGCCGCCATCTATCACTAGTTCACTTCCAGTCATATACGAAGAATCTTCTGAAACCAAAAATAATACAGCTTCCTTATACTCGGTTCTCTTAGCCATTCTTCCTAGCGGAGTGAGACTAGAATAATTTTTTTTAAACTCTTTAGTTTGATTAATATTCTCAACACCACCCGGTACTAAAACATTAGCTCTAAGACCTTTTTTAGCATAATGAGTCGCAATATATTTGGTAAAACCAATTATTGCTGATTTAGTTGTTGTATAACCTATGGGGGCATTTATCCCTGAATTTCCATAAATGCTCATATTGGGAGATACTTTTCCGTATGTTGAGGAAGTATTCAGAATTACAGATTTTTTGTTTTTAATCAGTAAATTTAAAAAATGTTTAGTTAAATAAAACATTCCATTTAGATTTACATCAATTGTTTTTTTCCATTCTTCTGACGGATAATTTTCAAGTTTACTAAAAAAATTACTTTTTGGATCTAACTTTTTATAATTTCCTTTATAATGTGAGTGATTAATTAAAATATGAAGAGATTTAAATTTTTTTACAAAAAAATTTTTAAATTTTTTTATTTCATTTTCTTTTGACAAATCAATTTTATAAAAGAAATAATTTTTATTTTTAACATTCTTGTTAATAAAATCTAAGTTTATCACCTTTGCACCATGACTTAGTAAAATCTGTACAGTATTTTGCCCAATTTGACCGGATCCTCCAGCAACAATCACAATTTTATTTTTTAATTTATTTTTCAAAATTTTAAATACCCTTTCCAAAATAAATATATTCTTTTTTATCTTTTTGATTTGTTGAATTGACTATAAAATTTTTAATTTTGAAATTATTACTTTTTGTTATTTTTTTTCTAATGATTTTGCTTATTCCGTCAAAAGTCCATCTATCTATGTCGATTTGTTTCCAGAATGTTCGATTTTTAAATCTATCTAAAACAAAGTTTAAAGATTTTCTATTCATACCAAGCCAATTACAGAATAAATTTAAGTTATCTACCGAATTTAGTTCATACTTTTCTATTAAGAATAAACCTTGTTGTCTATTAATTCTCTTGTATCTTATTTCCCTGCACGTATCATCTAGTACTTTAGAATATCCGTGTTTACATAATTTTAAATAATCATGTAAATTCATATAGTTAAAACAATCGGTATGATTATACGTGTCAAAGGTTCTGTTAATTGGTGCAGCTAAATACCTATATTTTTTTACCATCTGTTTATGCTGCAAAACGCTATCCCATCGTATAAAATTTCCAAGATAAAGCCCTCTGATACCAATAGAATTAATAGTTTTTTTATCTGGATATATAAACTGGAGAATATCTTCTTCTTTAATATCATTATCTACATTGAGCAAGCTGTATTCATCTTTACCGAACAAGTCATGATCTTCTCTATATCTTCTGGTCATTTCAACTTCATGCTTATGAGAATACATACCAACCTGTTCGATTCCTTGATGAGCTCCCCAAATTATTAGAGGAATTTTATATTTTGAGGCTATTTGAACTGGAAAAGAAGAATGTCCTGCTAAAATTGGCCAGTAGATGTTACCAAATTCCATAAAAGAATATTTGGTAATTTTTTTTATGACCTCCAAATTGATATTTTGAATTAAAATATCACAATCAAATTTTATTCTTAGATTGGCCAAATTTTTTATCCCGATAGATGTATTAAAATATTTATTATGACAAACTAAAAGAGGATTAAGTTTTAGGATATTTTTAGCTAAATGTACAATAAAGTAAGAATCGTCAGCTCCTGTTACTGGAATTACACAATCATAATTTCCTTTCTTGCTTTTATATTTCTCTAAAATATTTTTTAATTTATTAAATCTGTATCTCCAATCTAATTTATTTTTCTCTTCATGTATTTCACACCCAGAACAAATTCCATTTTTATTAAAGGTTATGCCAAGAGGATGATTCGATGGGTACAAGCATCTATTGCAAATTTTAATATCTCTTATCATAATTCAACTATCTAAAAAAAAATTTCAGTTTTGATTCCTTTAATGAATCTAAATAATTTTCTTTATAGTTTAAACAGTTTCCGATGGCTATAGCCTTAACGTTTTTATATTTTAAACATTCTTTTATTTTTTTAATTTCGCCTACTCCGCCAAACAAAATTAATGGCAAATTAAAAATTTGTTTTTTAATTAAACGAGTATTGAAATTTTTTATTGATCCCTCGTTCTCTACATCGGTTATTAAGCATTCAGAAATAATTTTATTTTCAAAGAAATTATTAATATTTTTTTCTATATTTTTAACTTTACTGTCTAAATAATTATATCTATAAATCTTTTTTTTTTTTATAATAAGCGGCAACGATAGTATTAAACCTTGTGACCCAATTTTATTAGATATTTTTCGTACAATATTTTTATTTTGGAAAAAAATACTTTCAATAATAATTCTGTCTGCCCCTAATTTTATTGCTGTAACTGCATCATTTTCATTTCTTATTCCGCCACCATATATTATCGGAGTTGTTAATTGTAATTTTGATATTTTTTCTAATATTTCAAAGTTAGGTTTTTTTTTATATTTTGATCTATCTATATCATTCAAAAGAATTTCATCGGCGCCCCAAGCATCTAGATTTTTTGCAAGCATTTCTGGCTTACCTAGAGGAAGATATTTTTTGTAACCAAAGGACTGGACCGCAATACCATCCCTAATTGTTATCACGCCAATTAATCTTTTTTTTTTCACTAAAAATGATCTACCACTTGAGTTAAAAATTTTAATCCGTTGCTTTGACTTTTTTCCGGATGAAATTGAACGCCAATTACATTTTTGTGAATTATCACTGATGGAATTGCTTCTTTGCTGCCTACGATTGAAATAATGTATTTCTCGGGACCAGAATATTTAAATTGATGATTAAAATAAAATTCTTTTTTATTAAATATTGAAAAAATTTTATTGTATTTTCTTAAATTAATTGAAGACCATCCAATATTGAAATTGTCTTTTATAATTTTTTTTATTTTGCCTGGTATTACTTTTAAACCCTTGGAAAAATAGAGTTCGTCAGATGATTCAGCCAAAATTTGCATTCCCAAGCAAATACCTAGTACTTTTTTTCCTCTTTTTATTGCATTTACTAATGGAATCTTTAATTTTTGTTTTTCTAAATATTTTATTGCTTCAGGAAAAACGCCAACACCCGGCAAAACAATTAAATCGGATCTATTTAAATCTGCATTAGTGCTTATAATAAAAACATCGCAACCTATTTTTTCAAAAGCTCCAACTACTGAATTTATATTATTTGATCCAAAATTTATTATACCTACTTTTTTCATTTTAAAAACCTTTTCCTACTTCAAATTTTTTTTTGACTATTAATCTTCTATTTTTAATTTTGGCATCAAATATTTTTTTATTTATTATCCTCATCATAAATTTATTGAATTGCATTTTAGAAATTCCAATATATTTACAAAAATCATTTATAAATTTTTGATCACATTGCCCATCATATTTTTCTGCATATTTAATAGCTAGCTCTCTGGACATGTTTCCATTTCTTATCTCAAAATTTAAATAATCAGTAACTCTACCGAAACCAAATTTATAATATTTTATCATTTGATTAACTGAGACCCATGTATCATCTATAGCCGTAATACCGTAAAGATCTCCGGTTTTTGTTGCCTTGTCTTTTTTTAACTCTAGGCCGTTTAGGCAAGAATATTTAGCATTACTTAAAAAAGTCCAATTCTTCCAAAACCAACTTAGATAAACTATTTGCAAATTATGTTTTTTAAATTCTTTTATAGATGGATATTTGTAAGGTATTAATTGAGATTTAAACTCTACTAGACCTTTCATCCAATCAATTTTGCAATCGTTCAGCGTATTTGAGTATCTAAGATTGTTACCATCATACCCTTCTTTACTTTTTGTTTTTTGATCATTCCAAACTGATGCAGGGTTTTCACCCCAAAAAATTAATTTCAAGCCATATTTAATTGCTATTTGTGGCAGTGATGAGTACAAAGCAATTTCAGGTCCAATTAAATAATTGCCATTTAAAAAACTTTTCTTAACAGATTTTTTCCAAACTTGTGGGGATGGAGCGGTAACTAACACATCAAATCCCAATTTCATTAAATTGGATAAGTTTCTTGTTCCTACTTTTGTTACTTGTTCTGGGGGATATGAACAGCAAACTAACAACGGTCTTAAATTAAATTTTTCTTTTAACCATATTGCTTGTCGAGTACTATCTTTTCCGCCACTAATACCTAGAACACAATCAAAATAATTATTTTTTGAACGATATTTCTCTATTAATTCATTAAATATTCTTATTCTATTATTATCACTATATTCTTTTTCAATTTGCAAAAAACTATTACAAGCATAACATACTCCTTGAGAATCAAATTTGATTCTTGGTCTAGTATTTGTTTCTAAACAAATTTTACAATATTTCATTTTATGAAGTTAATTTTGTAAATTTTTTTATTTTTTTAATAAAAACTTTACTTTTATAAACTAATTTTTTTTTTTCATTGATCTTAGCTATTTTTTTATTTTGATCTAATATTCTAAAGATATTTTTTAAATTAATTTCTAATTTTAAATCAATTAACTTTTTTACCAAAAAATTAAACATTTTTAAATCTTCTGCATAATCAAGAGTAAGTCTATATCCTCTTACGTATTTTCTTGGCAAATTTACAATATTTATCTTAAAAAGATTTTGATTATTTAAAAAATAAAAAGGCATATATTCTGAAAATGACCGATCTTTAATTTTTTTATACAAATTTTCTAATGCCATTACATTTATAATTTCACCTGATGTTCCGACCGCATATTTTTTTGCAGCAGTATAATCAGCTTTTTTTTTTAAATGACTTTTTAGTAAATAATTCATAATTTCCTTTGAAATAAATGGACAATCTCCCGTAACCCTAATTATGGTTTTTACTTTATATTTTCTGGCAGCATCTAAGAACCGTTTAAATAAGTCCGTCGGATCTCCTCTAAAAACCTTTATTCCTTTTTTATATTTAATTTTTGTGAGCCCATCATCTTTTTTTAAAAAAGAAGTTAAAAGAAAAACTCTCTTTATTTTTTTAATCTGGGATGAGCAATTTAAACACCATTTTATGCTTTCCGTATTACTTATTTTTTTTAGAGCTTTTAATTTTAGTCTTTTAGACTTTAGTCTAACAGGGACAAAAACTGCTATCATGAGATTGTTTAATATCTTAGGTGCTAATAATAAATCTGCAATATTTTCTTTAAATATTTTTTTGGAATAAAATTAAATGTTAAATTTAATAGAAATCTTATAATTTTTTTTATTATTCCAGTTGATGAAGTCTTTATTGCTGCTTTATGAATATTTTCTTTTGGTAATTTTGAAAGGTCTTCTTTAATATCTCCAATAGAATTTAATCTTTTGGTTATTAATTGATGAATATTAGGCTTGGTCCAGTAATTTTTTGAGACCAATACTTTCCAAAAATCATCGTATGGGTACTCTGCTATTTTCACAACATCGCCAGAGGCTATTTTTTTATATTTATTTACATTATAAAAAATTCCATCGTATTTTAATGATTCCTGAATAAACAAAAAATATTCATTTATAACTTTTTTAGTCATTTCCATCATTGAGTCGACATTAATTATAAGATCTATTTGTTGACGAATTTTAATTTTTCTTAGCGCCCAAGGAGGAAGAATAAAAAAATCATAATCATCTAAAGGAAGATTTATAAAATCAGTGTTTGAACTGTTATATTGTAAAAAATCTTTGTATAAAAAAAATCTTTTTTCGGGATATATTTGATTTAAATAATATGTCTGTAATAGTAGCGCCTCTGGTAAATCGATTGAAATAATTTTACACTCTGGATAATTTAACTTTAGTTTTGAAAGTAAACAGCCATAACCTGCGCCAATTTCACATATTGTTTTTGGTTCATTTAATAAATTTTTAGTTATTGAAAATAGGTTAAAAATATTTTCCAAGTCATTATAATTATATTTTTTGCCACCAATATCATAAACTTGTTCTGGATTTCCAACAGTATTTTCTAAATTATCATCGATAAATTTTTTACCGCATATATCAATTAATTTGATTAGCGTTTCTACTGTTTTAAAATATCCTCCAAAATCATCTAGTCCGTAGGTTAGGGATTTTTTATTTCTAAAATTAATCAGATTATTTTTATATTTTACTTTGCTTGAAAAATTCAAATAGTCCTTTTTCCAGCTCTCTCCCTTATAAAATGAAATATAATCCTTTTCGGCTTGTTGATAGTTTGAATGAAGTATTTCGTAATTTATCATTTTAGGTTATTTTATTAGTAAATTTTTTTTCTTGATCAATCTATTTCTTTTTAAATTTTTTTTTAAAATTATTTTTTTTTTTAAAAAAAACAGCCTATTTATTCCCTTTTCTTTTGAACTTGATCTCAAAAACAAAATATTATTTAAATTTAATAAATTTCCTTTTTTAAGTTCAATTTTCAAAAATGCTTTTTTATGCATAATGTTTGCATAGTTTTTTTCTGAAGATGTCACCTCTAATGATTTTTTCTTTTTTCCAATATTAAAATAATCACTAGATAAATTTATAATCCTTTCTAAATCATCAAATTCAACTGAGGATATATAATCATTTGGTTTCATTGATATTTTTTTGCAAACGTGTTTTTCGAAATACATACATTTTTTGTTAATTGCCAGAAAAAGACATTTAATTAGATCGTTAGAAAAACCATAAATAGAGTGATCGGCATATCCATATTTAAATCCTTTGGATTGAAAATAATCAAATAAATCAAACCTTAATTGATCTGGTAAAGAAGGATAGGCTTGAAAACCATACATTAAAACTATTTTTCTTTTATATTCATTTTTTATACTTTTTAATACTATTTTGATTTCCTCAAAAGAGTAGCCAGATAAATTAATAAATACCTTTTTAAAATTTTTTAATGAATCCTTAATTAATATTAAATTATCAGTTTCAGATGTTGAAATTTTTATATCAACTTTGGTTTTAAATAGCTTACAAAATTCATAACTTTCACTATCAAATGGTTCGAGTATAATATTAATTTTATTCTTGTATTTGTTAATAATTTTTTTCCAATTATTAAAATTTATTTGTATTTTTAAAAATTTTTTATAATTTTTATCATTTTTATTATAAAGTTTATTAGCTTTAAATATCTGAAATTTAATATATCTCGATGATGATTTAATATGCTTTTTAATTAAATATTCTACAGTTTTGATGCTCCCATCATGGGATGAAGCAATTTCTGTTATAAAATTAATTTTTTTTGACATGATAATTAACAATTTTTTTTAACTTTTGATTTTCATAGTTATAATTAATGTTAAAAATAGATTTAGAAGCATTTTTAAAATATGATTTATCGCTTAGGTTCATAATAGTCTCTATTTTTCTTTTAAAAAATTTGTAGTTTGGTTCATACGATATAAAAAAATCTTTTTTACTAAAAGATTTATATGTAGGAAATGCTAAAACTTTATTACCTCTAGCGAAGGCTTCTAATCCTAGGGTCGAATCCATTGTTAAAACAACTTTTGCCATATCTAGATTTTTATAATTAGAAAAGTTTTTTGAATAGCTTAATAAATTATTTTTTTTTACAATTCTAAAGTATTTTATATATATGTTTTGTGAATTAATAAAATTCTCTTCTTCGTTATAACTTGAGTTATCTAAAGTTTTTATAGCTATTTTAAATTTTTTTTTATTTTTACTGCAATATTTCTGTAATATTTCTAATAGTTTTTTTTCTTTATAATAAATTTTTTTTTCAAACAAATTTCTTTTAAATTGGGAAATGAACAAAATGTCATATTTCTTTTTTTTTTTTAAATTTTTAGTGTAATAATTATTCATGAACGAGCCAGCAGGAATAATTTTTTTTGATGTTAAAATTTTCGAGTAATAATTTGAAAAAAAATTTGAAAAAGTAAAGAGATAATCAACTTTATATTCGTTTTTCATTTTTGTGAAACTTTTGAAATCGCTGGATATTCTAAAATTTAGTTGTAAAGCAATCATTATGACCTTTGGATTAATAATATTTTTAATTTGATAAAAAGTTGAATCTATATCATTGCAAGTTACAATTACTTTTGGGCTCGTCTCTTCTATATAATTTTTCAAATAATTTATCTTAATATTTTTCAATTGTGATCTTAAAATGGTTTTAAACATAATATAAATATTAATGGATTCATATCTCCTATAAAAAATATCAAATTTAAATTTTTTGAACGATCTTTGGAAAAGATAATTAAACTTTATACCTTGATCATATAAAAGAATATCTACTTTTTCTGGTTTAAAAAATTTAATTTTCATCGATAAAAATATTTTTAGAAATCCTAAAACTTTTTTTATCACAGGCTAATTTTAAATATTTATTTTATTTTTGTTATTAATTTAGCTAATCGAAAATCAAAATTAGTGTTAATATCGAAAGCCTCAATTTTATCTATTTGGTAACCTAGACAAGAATTAATATCATAATCAAAATTTTTTATTCTTGGAGAAAACTTCTTTAAAAACTTTTCGTAATACGAAGTTTTTGAAACTTGCATTGCATTGCAATGAATAAAAGATTTGGGCCAATCTTGTGATCTCTCAAAATCAGTTAGTTTATTGCCTTTAAATTCTAAAATATTATATTCAATTCTTCTTTTTGGATTTATATATAAAAAAGGATGCTCGGAAGAAACGGTATATGTACATATTGAATTGTAGATCTTGTTTAATCTAATCTTATTATAAATTTTTGAAATAGATTCTGTCTTTAAAAAAGGAGCTGTTGGAGGGAGAACTGCAGTATATTTTGGCAATTTAAAATCCATATCCTTTAGTTTTTTTAATGTATATAAAACACATGACATCATTGTTGATGTGGATGCCGAATATTTTTTTGACCTAATAAATGGTACTTTTGCTCCCATCTTTTTAGCAAATTTTGAGATACTTAAGGAATCGGTTGAAACTATAACTTCTCCCAATCCTGTCTTAAGACAAGATCTTATTTTATGCCCCAATAAGGGAATCCCATTTAATAATTTCATGTTTTTATTTTTTACTCTTTTTGAACCAGATCTAGCAGGAATTATAATTAGCATCACTTTTCTTTTGAAAAAAATATAGAAACTTATGATTAAAATTTAAAAATTATGTTCACCTGAAAAATGATCAGATGAATAATTTCTATGTATTGAATATGCATTTAAGTCTCCTCTTGGTGACTTTGCTACATACCAAAGATAATTTGATTTATTATTTTTAAATAATTTTTTTAGATTAATAATATGTGATCTGCTTGGTTCAATTATAGCTTTTTCTGTTTTAATTTTTCCTTTATCTCCATAAAAATCAATAGAAATTTTTTCTTTCTTTCCTTCTGCTTTTCTAAAACAAAATCCAATATGCGAATGATAATTTTTGTTATTAAATGCCGCGCCCCAAACAAAGCTTTTTTTATTTTTTGGGACAAATATCTTATCATTAGTTAAAGATACATTTATAGAACAACTAAGAGATCCATTTTTAGATAGGCCACCATATACTAGCTGGTGATTTACCCTTGTTGGTATTTTATTTTTTTTACTCTTTGCTAAAACTGTGAAAGCATTAATATTCTTTGCCTTTATTGAGCTTATAAATTCACTTACATCAATTTCTAAAGGAATTGATGAATTTGATTCAAATTTAAATTTTTTTGATCTAAAAGTTTTATCTTTATTTTTTACTTCTAAGTAAATATCAAGCTTACATGGACTAAATATTGGATATAAAATAATTTTATTCGAATAATTTTCAAAATAAGGATACGTTCTATAACTTATGTCAGAATTGAAATATTCTTTTGTTTTTGACATATCATAAAAAGAGTGATTCGCACTAAATGCTTTTGTTTTTTTGTTTATCCTTCCAACGAACATTCTTCCAAAAAAAAGTTCTGGTTTAGGTTGATTTATTTTGATCGTTCCACCCTCGGGAATTTTGGGCATAATTTTTGATAAATAAAAAGATTTATAACCTAGTCTAGGTATAAATACCTTTAAATTTTTATTTATTTGTGTTTTGTTTTTTTCATACGATATTTTAAGGTTACCTTTTACAGAATTCATTCCAGTTGCTACATTAAAAAATGTATCAAATTTTCTATTTACTTTAACTTCAAATGAAGACTCCGCTACTACTTCTTGGTTAATTTCATCATTTTCAAATACATCATTTAAAACTCTATTAAATGAATGAACAATATTACAAAAATCTTTACCCCTGTGTGAAACGATTACAGCTGGAAATGGTATAAATAGATTTTTGTCTGAATAAAATTCAATTAAATAATTTTTTATTTTTTTATTATTATAAAAAAGTTTGCTTAAATTATACGAATAAACTTTTGGTTCGTAAATTTCTAAAGTATTACTGTCTATAAATTCTCCTTCTCCTCCTATCGCAACTATTTTTAAAGCTACTGACTTATAATTTCTTTTTAAAAGAAAATGGTTAACAAAAGTTACCCATGTCTGAGCTTTTGGCATAACAGGAGCTAACAAAGAAGATCTGTGTACTGTATTTTTGAAAGGATTGACGTGATAATTTTTTCTATCACTTTGTACTTTAAGATATTTTTTCATTTAATTTTTGTACTAAAGTTTATATTATTTCGCCCAATTATACACATCTTTAAAAGAACATTTTGCACAAATTGATAAATCTTGACTTTTTCCCTCTATATGTTTTTGTCTAACTTTATCAATTTCTTTACCATTCCAAATTTTGTTTAATTTTTCTACTTTTTTTGTAGGCAAGTTATGACACTTGGCCATTTTAACATTTTTTAAAAGCTCAAATCCCTTTTTGTTATTTTTAACGTTTTCAACGATCTTAGTATAATCTTTTTCATTATTAAAAGCCTCTGCGCTAGAGTAACCAACGGTATGCGTTGCGCCCCAATCATAACAGCACATAGCTACTTTTCCTTCGTAAGTTATTAAAAGCCTTTGATATGGTTGTTTGCAGGGAACTCTTCCTTTTGAGATACTTAAATTACCATAAATATCTTTCATGTAAGGAGTATTGGAAGGCAGGTTATGCTTTCGAAGAAGATTTTTGTATTTGGATTGTTCACTCTCGTTTAAATCTGAAATCTCTCCTCCTCTTTCTGTGTATTGGTTTAAACTTACATCATCCACAATATTTTCAAATATATTAAAAAAATTATCAACTTCATTAATAGTATCTTTTGTTAATATCATTTGAATTTTTGTAAAGGGCAACTTTGAATTTAATTTATCACGAACTTTTTTAAAATTTTTAATGTTAGCATAAACTTTATCAAAAGAATTTTGTTTAAATCTTCCTGGTCTCATTTTCTCGTATGTTTCTTTTGTACCACCATCAAAAGAATAAATTATTAAATCTAAACCTGCTTTAATAAGTTTCTCAGAATTTTTTTCTGTTAGGTTGGTTGCATTTGTATTGATTATTGTCTCAAGAATACCTTTTTTTTTTGCATATTTTATATATTCAAAAATTTTAGAATTTAGAAGAGGTTCGCCTCGCCAATTAAACTTAATACTTGGAACTTTCATTTCAGCTGCTTGATCAATCAAATCATAACAAAGTTTATCTTCTATAATTTTATCTGGGGTAACTAAAAATTCTCTAAAACAAAAAGGGCAAGCTAAATCACATATCGCTGCAATCTCTATATCTATACATAAAGGATTAATATTTTCATTTTCTAGTTCTTGTCCTAAAAATTTTTTATCAATACAATTTTGTGGCTGAGAATTCCATTTGAATCTGTAGGACTTATATTCTTTTTGAAACTCCGCCAGAAGTCTTTTGGAATCACATTTATTATTTTTAAGTAATTTTTCTTTAAATGCTAAATTATCTTGCATATGCTCCAGCATATAATTATCTCTATCAATGCTTTTTCCCTGATTCTTTTTTAAGTAAACCGAACCTTTTAAAACTTTGTTGTCCTTAAAAATGAATTTTTTTAATTCTCTATTATCATTCATTTGATATCGCTCCATCTTAAAACGTGATCTGATGGAACATTTTTGGTAAGTCTTTTTCCAATTATTTTGTTCCACTTTTCTGGGGTTATTCCAGTTCCGGGCCTTTTTGTTGTAAGATTTTTTTCATTTAATTTTTTACCTTTTTCTAAATTTTCATTTGTTACGATGCTTCTTCGAGCATTTTTTCGTGAAATAAATTCAGATTTTATTGGTTTTTTACTACTATTTCCCAAAAGAATTTGTATTTTTTTAATATTTTTAAGAAACACTTTAAGATCTTTATTATCCATGGAATGGTAATGATCATTACCTTTTTTATTTTTATTATCAGTAAAATGTTTTTCTATTATTGTAGCTCCTTTAAAATATGCCGTGGTTAAATTGAGCATATTTTTATCAGGTAATGTATGATCAGAATAGCCTATAGTATTTCCTGGAAAATTTTTTTTAAGGCAGTCAATCATATTTAAATTGGCATTTTTATCTTCTGTTGGATAATTTAATATACAATGCATAATAACTATCTTTGGGCAGCCAAACTTTTTTAAATATCTTAAGGCAAATTTAATTTCATTTATATAAGAAGCCCCCGTGCTTAATATAACTGGCTTTCTTTTTTTTCCGATAGCTTTTAAAAGTGGAAGATTGTTAATATCGGCTGAAGCAACTTTAAAATACTTTAAAAAAGGATTAAGAAAATTTACAGAGTCTACATCAAATGGTGTTGATGCAAAATCAATTCTCTTTTTTTTGCAATGATGAAATAGTTTTTTATAGTGCTTATAGTCAAATTTATCAAATTTCTTAAATAGTTTGAACTGGCTCAAAGTTTTCTCTTTTTTAGTATCCCAATAGGATGGACTGTTCTTAGATGCTAGTTTTTCTGCTTTATAGGTCTGAAATTTTGCAGCACTTGCCCCAGCATTTGCTGCCAAATCTATTAATTTTTTGGCTCTTGATAATGAACACTCGTGGTTCACACCAATTTCAGCAATAATGTAAGGAAAATTATTTGATTCTCGCCTTTTAAAATTTGAAATATTTTTCATTTTTTATATCTATGTTTAGATTTCATTTTTTTTGAATATTTATCCATAATTTTTTTTCTTTTAGTTAAATTATTTGTATGTTTTCTATATCGATAAAGTGGAACGGGTATTCGAGTTACTTTATATTTTTTTTTATATCTATAAATTAAATCTTCTTCTTCTCTAGCTAAAAATTTTTTATCATAAAGCCCAATGCTTATAAGATGCATGGCATGAAACATTATACCACATCCAATTGGATTTTTTTCACAGTTCTGAGTTGATAAAATTCTTTGTTGATTATCTACTAAATAATAATCGCACGCTACAGCATTTAAATCTGCATTAAGGTTCAAATGGTGAAATAGAATATTTATAAATTCTGGATGAACCCAGTCATCAGAGTCAACTCTAACAATATACTGACCCCGCGCTTTGTTTATTCCAATATTTAGGCTCTCCGGCAGTCCTTTATTCTTTTTATTTTCAATATAAACTATGTCTCCAATAAACATTTTAATAGCTTCTTTAGTTTTGTCGGTACTTCCATCATTAATTACGATTACTTCATATTTATCTTGATCAAAAGATTGATTGAGAAGCGACCTTAGACATCTACCTATATATAATTGAGAATTTTTAGCAGCTACTATTACTGATACTTGTACAGATTTATGCATTTTTTTATATTCCTTTTTAAAATTATTTTTTTTGTCCAACAATAATTATAAACGTAAATTCTTCTTTTCCATAAAAATAAGTTTTAGTAACTTCCTCAGCATATAATAAATTTAAATTATTTTTACTTAATTGATTTATGTAATCATCTTTTTTTAAAAAACGAAATTGAAAATTTTTAATTCTGAACGCACTTTTTTTTTCATTAAGATTAAATAATGTATCTCTATCAATCATTTCCTTTTTTTTAGATTTAAACATTGTTGATTTTTTTGAAGGAAAATAGGAAAAAAAAATTCCATTTTTTTTTAGCTTTTTTTTTACTTGATTTAAGTAAATATTGCCTTCTTTTGCATTTAAATGCATTGAAGAAAAGACATCAACAATGCAATCAAAAAAATTATTTTTGTACGGCAAATTTAACATATTGCCTACAGTTAAATTTACATGAAGTTTTTTTTGCTTCAATATTTTTTCACAAATTTTAATTGACTCAGGTGAAATATCTATACCAAAACAATTAAAACCTTCTTCAGCTAACATACATAAATTTCCTGCACTGCCACATCCTGTTTCTAGAAATTTAAGTTTTTTTCTATTACCCAATTTATATTTAAAAAAAGTTCTTCCAACAAATCTGCATAATTCTTCGTTAGGATATTTTCTTTGAAAAGAAGAACCGTACCTTTTATAATTTTTTTCATAATAATTTTTAGTATATGTGGATATATAATTTGCCATAGCTAAACTATTAATGTCTTATTTTTTAAAAAAGAAGCAACAAACTGTGATGTATCTATGATTTTAGCATTTCTTTTCAAATTAACTTTTTCAAGTTCTTTTATTTGATCTTGATCTCTAAAAAAATTTTTATATTTTATAATCTTGGATAATTTTATTTTTTTTTTATCTTCTTCCTTTTTAAAGAGCAGATTTATTAGATCATTCTTTTTATAAGATTTAAATTTTTTTCTTATTCTAGCTTTAAAAATGAAGTGATTTTTTTTTTTTAATAATTGTGCTCTATCCAAAAACGAATTAAAATTTTCTGAATAATAAAAAGTATTAAATAGTTTTCTTGTGCTTATAATTAAAAGATGTTTACTAGTTATCATTTTAAAATTTATTTTAACTTTTTTTTTATTAATACAAAATTCTCTAACACCAGCAAAATAAGGTATAAAAATTTTATCAAATTTAAACTTATTATTAATAACAACTTTATTTTCAAATTTAATTTTTTGAATTTTTTTTTTAACTATTTTAATTTTTTTTTTTTTAAAAATTTTTTTATACAATTCATGTAACTTAAAATCATAGACCTTTTTGGGCTTATAACTGTGCAAAGTATGATAACTATGTTTTATAATTTTAGGCTTTATTTTAAAATTTTTCTTAAAATAACTTATAATACCTTTTAAAGATTTTTCTTCCATAGAGTTCGCTGGTACAATTACATTTGTTTTTGTAGGTATATATTTTCCATAGTATTTTTCCCATGACCATGCTCCTCCATAATTTTTACCATAATCAAAAATAGTAACTTGATTTTTCTTTGATATCTTGTGTGCTATTAAAAAAATTATTGGACTAGTTCCAATTAAAGCAATTTTCACTTATTTTTTTCCCATTCGGATTTTAAGAGATCATATTGTGCCGCGTTACAAAATTTGCCATTTTTATAAAAACGAGATCTCTGAAGTCCAATTTTTTTAAATCCCAAAAATTCTACTGTTTTCCTAACTACCAGGTTATCCTCAAATGTGGATGAAAGAATGGAGTTCATACCAAAATGATTAAAGGAGTAATTAATTAACCACCTGTTTATCTCAATGTAAGTTGGTCCAGAACAATATTTGCTCTCACCTATAATTAAACTAATTTCGCATCTTCTAGAATTTGCGGGTTTTATAAAAGCTATGCTGCATGTTCCAATTAACTTGTCTTTCTTTCCAGAAACGACAGAAAAAATTGCTCTTTCTTCTCCATTAATATGAGCTAATCTATATTTTCTTTGAGCTTCTATTGTATTTGGTCCTCTAACATTTGGAACAAACTCAGTTATTTTATTATCATTAAACCATTTGTACCATTTTTCTGTGTCCTCATCTAAAGTTTCTCTTATTTTAAAAAGCTTGTGATCAAATATATAATTCTTTTTTCTATTTTTCATTTGTTATACTTTATATTGTTTTTTTAATTTTAATTCATCAAATTTCCCATTTTCGTTATAAGGAATTTTTTTTAAGAAGATTATTTCATTTGGATGAATATATGAAGGAAGATTTTTTTTAAGCTTAAAAAAAATTATTTTTTTAAAATTAATTTTTTTTAAATTATCGTATAAAACTATGTGAGTTATAATTTTTTTAACATTATTTTTTAATTCTAACAAAATAGTTTTGCTTTCTTTAATAAATTTTAATTTTGAAAAGAATCTATCTATTGTATTTAAATCAATTCTATAACCTTTTATTTTTACTTGTTTATCAAATCTTCCCTCGTAAAAGTAAATATTTTTATTTTTTTTGAAAAGATCACCTGTTCTATAATATTTGATATTATCATAGGTGATAAATGCATTTTTAGTTTTTTTTTTGTCACCTAAATATCCCTGCATGCATTGGTCTCCGCTCACAACAAGTTCACCAAAATAATTATTAAATGAATTTTTATTTTGATCAAATAATTTGTAATTTAAATGTTTAAATTCTTGACCATTTGGAATTTTTTCTGATGATTTTTTTACTTTATATCTGGTCAAATCTTGACATAGACAGTTCATAGATAGCTCGGTTGGTCCATACATGTTAAAAATTTTTGAATTGTAACTCTGTGATTTTATTAACTTTAAAAGCTGATAAGTAAAAATATCGCCACCACAAAATATATTTTTTAAACTTTTTAGTTCTCTTTTTTTTCTAAGTTTGGAAAATAGGTATAAATTCTTTAAAGTTGTTGGGACTCCATAAATAGTGTCAATTTTTTTTTCATGCAACATCTGCAAAGCTTTTACAAGATTATTGGTTTGGGGTGTTAAATAGATTGTTGATCTAAAAGCTAAAGCATTGGCTAGATCTGCCATAACAATATCAAAAGTCATCTCACCTGTAATAAGTAACGATTTTATTTTTATTTTCTTTTTAAAATATTTTATTACCCAATTTAAATAAGATGAAAAATTTTTCCTACTTATCATTACCCCTTTTTGTTCACCGCTAGATCCAGAGGTATATATAACGTAAGCAAGTCTGGCTTCTGGAACTTTAGAATTAGATATTAATAATTTTTCTTTTTTTGTTTTAACTGCAGCAATATCTTTTAATGTTAATACTTTTAGTGATTTTTTTTTGTAAAAAATATTTTTATTTGTAATAATTAATTTTGGCTTACTATAATCAATAATTCTTTTTAAATGTTTATTTGGCCATGCTTGATTTAAGGGAATAAAATAGTTTCCACTCAGTAAAATTGAAAAAATTGCTGCTAAATAATTTATATCTCTAGATAAATAAATCCCAACACCAAAAGATTTATTAGAATCTTGATAATGCTTCAATGACATATAAAATTTATTAATTAATTTAATAAATTCTTCTTTTTTAAAACTATTATTATAGTCTCCAACAAGAATTTCATTTTTGTTTAGATTTATAAAATTTAATAAATATTTATTCATCGATATACTTTTTTATGGAAAGTTAAAACAATTATATCCCTAAAACCTAATTTATTTTTGGTAAGTTTAATAGGCGATGCATAGTGCATGAATTTTTTATCATCAAAAAATAAAACTTCATTAATTCTTAAAGTTTTACTTAGTTCTATTCTTTTTTTTTTGGCATTTTTTAAAAAGGATTTTCCTCCAGATACTGATGATTTATTCACTGAAATGATAGCAACATTATCAAAACCATCATGATGAAAGCCTTCTGGCACTGGATAGCCTAGATTATTCTTATTACAAACTATTCTTATAGCATGTGCTCCCAGATAAACATTTTTCTTTGAAATTAAATCTCTATTTATAAAATTAATAATAATTTTTTCTATACTTTTTTTAATTACTAAAGACATTGGATAAAATTTTCTTTTTATACCACCAATATATTTATTGTTTTTTTTGGACTGAAAAAAACTGTTGTCTTTTGACCACAATATTTTTGAATTTGAAACCTCACCTTTGGCAAAAGATCTTTTTCTGAAATTCCATTTTTTGTTTTTTAAAAATTTATCATCTTTTAAATAGTTAAACTTTTTTCTTATTTTATTTGTAATTTCATCTTTTAAATGAAAGATAAAAAAACTCTTATTATTTTTAATTCTTTTTTTCATTTTTTGGATAAAAAATTTGCCCAGTCTTTAACTGTAGTTAATTCAGAAATTTCATTTAAAGAAAATTTTTTTTTTGTTTTTTTTTGAAGTGCTAAAATAATATTTATATGTGCCATTGAATCCCAATTCTCCAAATTCTCAAAAGACGAATTGTTTTTTATATATTTAGCTGAAATTTTCAACTCTTCTGAAATAACTTTCTTTATTGTGATTATATATTTATTTCTATCCACCATTTTCAATTTAAGATTTAATAAATGAAGACCATTCATCCAACCAATTGTTTCTTAAATGAAAAGCAAATTTTTTTAATTCATTTATTGAAGTAGTAGTCTGATTTGACTTCCACCATTCTAAAGGATTATCCCATATCTTGTTTATATGTTCTGATATTTGCTCTTTATCTTCAAAGTAAACTTTTGCTTTTTTGAGGTCATCAAGTACTTTGTTTGAATCTTTATTTAATTGATATAAATCTCTTGAAAAAAAAATAACTGTCGGTATATCAGCTATTATTAACTCTGATATTGCAGTTTCAGGATATGTGCAAATAGCTAGTTTAGATCTATTAATATTGTCAATTAAAGTGGAATTTTCATAATTTTTAGTGCTTAAATTTGAGAAAAGATTGTTTAACTGTGCTGACGTATTGTATCCAAGATTATTTGACCTATAGATAATATTTTGTCTAATATTTGGACTTAAATTTCTAATTAAATGGCATAATTCATTAAAGTTAATTTTATATTCTTCTGCAAAGGGATGGCTTTGTATTTTGCAGGGATACCTTGCTGTTTCTGCATTTACTATTAGCAGATTCTCTTTTTTTTTTTTATTTTTTGTTTTTTGGACTTTAAAAAGTTCTATAGGACTTAGTTGCATCTCATTCGTCTCTCTTGTTGCGTTCCATGTTAATATTTTATCTGCTACAATAGATGTCAAACCTAGAGAACCATTAAGTTCACTTTGAAAACAGCCGCCATGTTTACCTATGTATAGTTTGCTCCCGTTATGCATCATTTCAGCTAGCCATATTTTAAATCTTTCATTTGAAATATAAGATGTCTTAGTAAAAATTTTTTCTTTTTTTGATTTAGTGAATTTTTGATTTGAGATTTTAATCTCTTTAAATTTCTCAAAGTACGATATTGGAAAATCTGTGATTATACATTTAAACAGGTAATTTTCAAATTCATTTTTACTTTCGATTGAGCTAAATAGATTTTTTCTATCATCTAAATTTATGTTTTTTATTTTTTCAGTTTTAAATTTTTTCTCACTAAAAGTGTTTGTATAAAATGCTGGAAAAATCCTAGAACGTAAGAAAATTTGCATTAAATTTTTTCGACTGTGATAAAAATTTTCAATTATAATTGGGTTAATTCTTATTCCAATAAATGATAATAAATCATCAAATTTAAATATAATTTTTTTTATAATTTCAGAAATTTTATTTTTCTTTAAATTATTTTTTTCGTTTGTAATTTTTGGAGTTGTTTCATTATAATTTATTAATTTTATTTTTATTTTTTTTTTATATTTATAATTTATAATTCTTATAAAATTTTTATGATTCCAAAAATCATTGCTGACTACTTTGTCAACATAATCTGTAAATCCATAATTATAAAAGATATTACCTTGTATATTAAAGTCGTATGTAAATTGACTATCATTATATTTATCAAAAAAAATTCTTAGACTTTCCCATCTATCGAACATAGATGACAAATACATAGGCATCCAAGCTCCTATTATAACCCTCCAACACTTTTCGTTATAATTTATATTGTGATAAATATTTAACTTTTTAGTCAAATAAGAAATAATTTTATCGTTCAAGTTTGTTAAATATTTATAATCTCTGTATAATTTTTCTTTATTTGTCCAGTGATGACATAAGGTTAAATAATCTTTATCTAACCATTTCTTTCTTGTTTCAAAAGTTTTACACCATTCTCCTAAAAAAATTATATTTTCTGACCCATTCCAGAGCTTGGTCAGTGAAGTTGTTGCTAACAATCTCATTTTGATTTTTAATTAAACTATTTTTCTTTGTAAATTTTTATGATGTATTTTTTTTTTTTAAACAAAAAAAATGCTGGCCACCTTTTATTATTGCAGACCCTCAATAAATTAAACTGACTTCTTATAGGTTTGTTTATATTAATTTTACTATCTTGCGGAAATCTTTTTTTAAGAAAAGTACTTTTCCCAAATTGTTTTGTTTTTTTTATATTTGGATATATTTTTAAAAATTTTTTAATAAGTTCCATTGTTACATTAGACTGTTTTTTTCTCCATTCCTCATATAATTCAGTACCATCTAATTTTATTTCTTTAGTAAAATAGACATCTCCTGAATCCACTTTTTTTGAAGAGCAATCTATTAATTTAGATTTAATATTTTTTTTATTATCTAATATTTGCCATTGTATAGGAGAAAAACCCTTCCCTTTAGGAAGATCGCTTTCATGAATTACTAAATTGTATTTATTTTTATTTAACAATTTTTCTTTAATTATTTTAGTGTATCCAAGAATAAATAATACGTCATGATTGGTTGATTTATTTTCATCTTCAGTAACTTTTGCCAAATATTTTTTTTTACTTAATTTGCTAACAAATTTTTTTATATCTTTTTTTATCCAATTATTTTTAGGATCTGTGAGAAAACAAACTTTTACTTTTTTATTTGCGTAACTAATTTTCATGATTTTAATATCAAAAATTAAGATGTTATTGACATGCCAGTTTTTCTAAAAGATGAGTCTGGATTTATGTCTAGTCTTGCTTTGCTAAATTTTTTAATAGCTATTTGGTTCTTAATATCCTTAAATGACTTTAAGAATGGCGAATTTTTTTCTTTTTTACCTGGTTCAATTAAATACCTTAGAGAAATCCTAGGTTTTTTACTAAAGTTATAGTAAGTGCCATGAAGTGAGAGACCATGCCAACATGAAACGGTTCCTCCCTTGCCCATTACATTTCTTTGTTTTACTTGCACCACATTTTTTAAATCGTTGTAATACCAAAGTGTCTTGTCTCGATTAGATTTTCTCAAGTAATGTGGATAAGGTTGAGCTCCTAGAATATGGCTACCCTCTAAAATCTGAAGATAAGAGTCGCTGTTATAAACATCATCTAAATAAACATAAAAAGTACAAAATTTTTTTCCTGTTTGCATATCTTGATGAAAGTCAGCGTTTAAAAAATATTGAATATCTTGATAGTTATCTTTTATGTAAGGGTTTAAATTTGGTCTCCCAATATCATGTACCTTTTTTTTAATCCAATTCGGTAATATTGAGTACGGCACAGATCTAATTATAGTTTTCTTCATTATTTTATATTTTTTTCCAACAATTTTTTCAACATTTTTTATAAAAACAGGATTTTTTTCTATAAAATCAAGATTGAAATCAAGCTCATTGCTTATTAGCAAGTTATGGTCTGATGCTCCAGGAGCATATCTATAATATCTTCCTTTTTTCTTAAAATCCTTTTCAGTTTTATAAAAAATGTTTTTATCAAGTTTACGTAATTTTGATATTTTTTTTTGAAGTTTCTTGCATTTCTTTGAGCTTAAAATTTTCCCAAAATTACAAAACCCACTTTTTCTAAAATTGTTTTTCATAAAAATTATTTAATTTATTTCTTAAAACTAGTCAACTTTAATACACTTCCTGCTTTAAAATTTTTTTTAGTTTTATTTTTTAAAATTTTTGGAAAAATTTCATGAAATTTTGAAAAATTCTCTGAAGTAGGTGTTCTCATTAGAGTAAAATCATTTTTCTTAATAAATTTGTTTTCTTTTACATTCTTCAAAAGCACAAAACTTCTTGAGATTTTTTTAATTTTTTTAAAGTCCGATCTAATATCATCAATTTTATAATTGTGTGTGCCCACCATTTTTTCGTTAATTCTTATTTTATCAACCATTTCTTTAAACATTTTTGGTGATAAAGAAATATGATGATCATACCCTTTTCTTTTATCATTTATTGTAAAATGCTTTTCTATAATTTTTGATCCATAATGTATTGAAGCAATTGGTGCCTCTATACCTTTTGAATGATCAGAAAAACCTGTGATGATTCCATATTTAGATCGAAGATAAGATATTCTTGATAAATTTAACTTTGAAAATCTAGTAGGATATAAAGACCTGCAGTGGAGTATAGCTATGTTCCTATAATTTTTTTTTTGAATTAATTTTAAAAGTAAGTCAATATCTTTCAACTCTGAAACTCCAGATGACAATAAGACAGGTTTTTTTAATTTTAAAATTTCATCAATAAAAAAAAAGTCATTAAACAAGCTTGAGGATATTTTGTAGCAACACTGATTAAGTTTTTTAAAAAAACCAAAATTTTTTCTTCCAAAAGTTGAAAAAATTTTTATTTTTTTGCTTTTACAAAACTTATAAATATTAAAAATTTCTTCTTTTGAAAATGCTATTTTTTTAAAAATTCTAAAAGATTTAGTTTTTTTCATGTAGTCCGTACCTGGATCAGCGATCTGTAATTTAACCAGATTGGCACCTGAATTTTTAGCTTTGGCTATTAGTTCTAAACATTTTTGAAAACTTCCCTCGTGATTAATTCCGATCTCAGCAATAATCAATGACTTGCTATTATTTGAAAGTTCAAAATTTGCAATTTGTAATTTTTTTGAAAACATTTTTATATTACTTAATACTTTAATTGTCTTGAGTAATGCGGAATATAATCATCTAATAATATACTTTTTTTAGAATTTTCAATTTTCTTAAAAACTAAAAATGATCTAAATGAGTTATTGTAGTTAAGTTTGTAATTTTTCTTTTTCATTTTCATCAAATATCTAACCATCTGTGCTGGAAAATTAATGCCTGATTGAGTACAAACACCCACAGATCCGCTAAATCTGCAGCTTGCTTCTAATAAATAAATTCTATTTTTATCCTGAATTACATCAAAATCACATATTCCATCAAGTTTTAATTTTGAAACAAAATTAGAAATTAATTTTTTGATTTTAGAATCTTTTATAATTCTATGACCTGTTGAGTAGAACATAAATCTATTTCTTATTTCTCTCAATCTAATGCAAAATTCTTTTATTCTTCCTTTTTCAGCTATACAATCAACATCATATATATTTCCCTTAAAATAAGGCATTAATATATATTCATGTTTTTTTTTAAAAATTTTCATTTTTTTTAAAATTTTTAAATTTACCTCTAGACATTCTCTAGATTCTAATATTTTTATTTTTTTCTTTATTTTGTTATTGATTAAAAAAACATGTTTGGTACCGCTGCCCTTTACTGGCTTAAGTATAAATTTTTTATAAATTGATTGATTAATAAATTTTGTTGTTTCTTTAAAACTTGATACTATTTTATAGTTTCCGGTTTTAATTTTATTCTGTTTGCAGTAATTAAGAAATTTTCTTTTGTCATATAGCAAATTTGCTGCGGAATAGTCATTAAATGGTAATTTAAACTTTATCCCAAGACTTTTGAGATAATCTTTATTTTTTAAAAGAACAAAATTTTCAATATCAGAAAGAGGAAAAAAAATATCAAATTTTTCTTTTTTAAATATTTTTTTTATATCATCAATATACTTGTTTTCGTTACTCGGATTCGCAACTTTATAAAACTTATTGCATAGTATTTTACCTTTTGTTCTGTCTGAAATGTCAATCCCAATTATAAATGGTTTAAAGTCTTTTTGATTTTGCAACGAATCAATAAAGTCATAGGTTAAAAACCCATTAACACAGGAAATACAGATTTTTACTTTTTTCACTTACTTGCTAATTTTATAAAGTCAGAATGAATTTTAATAAGCAATGCTTTGTCCACAATTTTTAAATTTTTTACTTTTGCTTTAAAAAACTTTACAAACTTTTTGAGATTTATTTTTTTATAATCCAAATTATAGTATTTTAGTTTATACTTTATTCCTTTCAAACCTGATTGAGCCCCAATATTTATTTGTGTTGTCTGCCCTACTTGTTTTGGATCCATAATTTCATAAGTTTCTCTTTTATTTATAACACCATGTTGATGAATTCCTGACTCATGAGCGAAAGCATTTTCTCCCACTATAGGTTTATTTTTACTAACAATGAAAGATGATAGTTTAGAAACTATTTCTGAGCTTTGTTTTAACAAAACGGTATTTATATTTGTTTTCTTTTTAAAATAGTCTTTCCTGGTTTCTATAGCCATTACAACCTCTTCCAATGGAGCATTACCAGCTCTTTCACCTATACCATTAATGGTACATTCAACTTGATTCGCACCTGCTTTGATAGACTGCAAAGTATTAGAAGTGGCCATTCCCAAATCATTATGACAGTGAACAGAAAGATTATGTTTTTCAATACCTTCTACGCTATTAAAAACTCTTCTCACAAGTTTATACATTTCTGTGGGAGTAGAATAACCCACAGTATCAGCAATATTTATTGTTTTGGCGCCATATTTTGTTGCAAGTCTAAAACATTTGATAATAAAATTAGGATCGCTTCTTGTGCCATCTTCACATGACCACTCTATATCATCAATTTTATTTCTTGCGTATTTCATTGTGTCTTCAATTAGTTCTAAAACTTGAAATTTTTTTAAATTTAATTTGTATTTCATGTGTAAATCGCTAGTTGCAATAAATAAGTGCAACCTTTTATTTTTTGACTTTTTCATAGCTTCTATACATAAATCTATGTCTCTTCTATTGTGCCGTGCTAGGCTGCAAACTTTTGAATTTTTCAAAATTCTAGAAATTTTGTCTACTGCAATAAATTCCTTTCTTGATGATATTGGGAAGCCGGCCTCAATAATATCAACATTAAGCCTATCTAAAAATTTAGCTATTTTTACTTTTTCTAAAATCGTTAAATTTGCTCCTGAAGCTTGTTGACCATCTCTTAACGTAGTGTCAAAAATTTTAATATGATTTTTTTTCATTTAATTAATTTTATACCATTCAGTTAACTATTACAAACTTGAAAAATATTCTGTAAGACGTATTGAACCTTTTGAGTCAAAAATTTTTTTTCTCAACTTTATAAGATTTTTATTTGGCTTTTTTTTTATTAAGTTAATGATATGTTTTTTTTTTAATTTACTTATACTTTCCACATAGTTAATCAAATTTGAACCTGAGTAATTACTTAGTATTTTTCTATGGGTATTTGATTGTGGAATTACCAAAACTTCTCTTCCGAAAGTCAAATTTTCATACATTGTTACTCCAGCATTCACTATAGATAAATTTGCTTCATTAAAAAAATTATATAAATTATCAAATCTACCAATATCAGTTGAAAAATTTTTTAATTTTTTTACCATTTTTATTATTATTTTTTTTCTGAGATTTCTTTGTCCAATCATTATATTTATTTTATAATTTGAAAATTCTTTTGATTTCAGTATTGAAATAATTTTTGATGTAATATTTTTATTATCTACTCCTCCCATAAAAACAAATATCTTTTTTTTATTTATTCGCAATTTTTTTTTGAGTGGTATAGTCTTAACAATTGAAAATTTGGGTCCAAGAAATCTTTTGCATTTTTTATTAAGAAAAAATTTGTTATCTTTATTTTTACTTTTTAAATTATGGTAATTAATATAGTAATCGCATATTGTTTTTCTTTTTAAACAATCATCTAAAAATATGATTTTACATAATTTAGATATTTGCTTTTCCCATAATAAGTTAATTAAATAATTATCAATTAAAATTAAATCTATTTTATATTTTTTGATAAAGAGTTTTGTTTTCTCAGCGTCTTTATTAATATCATGTTTTCTATTACTAATTTTTTTTAACTCAAATCCTTCTTTAATAATTTTTTTATTTATATTTCCTTTATCAATTCTAGAAATGAAATAATTTTTAATGCCTTTTTTTTTAAAACTTTTTGCTAAAGTTATGCATCTATTAACATGCCCTGTTCCAATTTTGTTTGAACTATCTACTCTGAATCCAATATTCATTTCCTATTAAATTACTTCTCTTACAGAAATAAACGCTTCAGCATATTTTATCCCTATCTGAGATCCTCTATACTTTGCGAGATTAGAAATTGCTTTGAGTGATCTTGAATGTGGCCACGGTCTAAGTTCTGATTTATAAATTTTTAGTGCAACTAATTTTTTTTGAATAAATTTTTCAATATTTACGTAATGGTTGGGATTAAATAATTTCTTTTTATTACTCGTCAAATTAAAATCAGTACTAGATGGAATTTCAAAACTATAAATTTTTTTAACAAATGTTTTGCTTAATGGTCTCGTGGCAGTTACAACTGCCTTGTAAGATAGTTGGTGATCAATGTTTAAGTCATTTTCAAAATGAGTGAAAATAATTTCTGGTTTAATTTTTTTAATTTCTTTTTCTATAAACCTAACAATATTTATAAACGGTACGGTATCCAATTTATTATCTGGAAAATTTCCGAATTTAGGTTTTAAAAAATTGCACTTTTTGCATGCTTGCTGAGCATCTTTCTGTCTTTTTTTTATTAATTTGTTCATGTTTTTAACGTTTTGCTCTCTAGAGCTTTCTCCATCGCTTAAAAAGACAACCTGTATTTTAAAGCCTAATTTCCTATAATGTAAAAGTGTTCCGCCACAACCGAGAAGTTCGTCATCAGGATGTGCTGCTATAACTAAAATTTTTTTCATTAGTTTAATCTTTCAAAATCTTCCTTGGCAATATCGGAGGTTAGGTATTTTCTTATATCTGCACCTTGCTCACAGAAAGATATTTTTTTTGCTACCTTATTAAGCTCTTCAAAATACAAGTTCAGAATTTGATCTGTATGATAAATTGACGTGTAAACTATATTGCCTGCTAAAAAGCTTGATTTTAACATTTCTTGAGTAATTAGCATTCTATAAAGATTATTATTATTGCGAAAAACAAAGCTTGAAATTGCTGGAATGCCATTAATTTTAAATTCTATTCCGTGGTCCTTAAAAATTTTATTCCAGTTAGTTTGAATTTTTTCTCCAATATTAGTTATTCTCTCCCAACTTTTTTGTCTTCTCATAATCTCTAAGGTTTTTAATGCAGCCACATAACCAGATCTTTCTGACCAAAAAGTGCTGCTTATAAAAGTTTTCTGAGCTGATCTCATAATACTTTCTTTTCCTAAAATGCAAGTTATTGGATATCCATTTCCTAAAGCTTTTCCTAGTATTAACATGTCGGGATATATTTTTATTGTCTTGTGTAAACCACCTAGCGATTGTCTAAAACCAGTTGTGCATTCATCAAAAATCAAAACTATATTTTTCATTTTTGTTTTTTGTCTGACATAATTTAAAAATTTTCTATCTGGTAAAGATTTTCTACAAACTTCCATCTTTACAACTCCTATATTGTTATCATTAATTATTTGATCAAATTTCTTATAGTTGCCAAGCTCAAAGGAGAAAGTAGTTTTTTTAAGACTTTTTGGTACTCCCTCAATTCCTAAATCATTTATTAGATGACTGTTTAAATTTTTGTTTCCTCTTGTGTTTAAACCTGCAGCCAAATACCAATCGTGCCATCCATGATATCCACAGATTGCAACTTTATCTCTACCTGAAGCTGCTCTTGCGATCCTAATTGCCATTGAATTTGCCTCTCCTCCGGTCTTTGCAAATTTTACCATATCAAGATGAGGGTGCAGATTTATTAAGCTTTCTGCCAATTTAACTTCTTCAAAACAATTCAGTGAGCTCATATTTCCAAGGCTTAAAGATTTCTTTACTGCTTGATCTACTTCCTTATTACTATAACCAAGAATATTAGTTCCCACTCCCATTAAATATAAATCGGAGTAAATATTATTATCATAATCTTTTATTTTACATCCATGTGCTGATTTATAATAAACTGGCCAAAGATTAGGTAAATGCCTATCTGGATTTTTAGATAAAAGCATGTTTCCTCCTGGGATTAAATTCTTAGCTTTTTTCCAATTAATCTGGCTACTTTTTGTTTTTGTTTTTAATATATTTTGTTCTTTAAAATTTTTTTGAAATAATTTTAGTATTTTTTTATTTTTAATTACATCATTATAAGAAAAATTTGTTCTAAATTTTAAAATTTTTAAAACCTCGCGTACATTTTTTAAATCTTTCTCAACATCTACAGATAATTTTATATAACTAAAATCTTTTTTTATAGAAAAATTATATTTTTTTATTTTTTTTTGTCTTCTTATAAATGTTGTGACATGTTCAAAATCATGCTTGTGTTTCGCCTTTTTAAATGCTTCTTCTAATACAGAATATCTAAAAATTTCTACATCAAAACCATCTGGCAATGTGGGCGGATTAATGTTTGATAAATATTGAATTTTTTTGTTTTTTAAAAAAATATACAGCATTTTTTTTATTAAAACTGGATCAGCAAATGGACAATCTCCTGTAATTCTAATTATATTTTTTGCTTTGAACTTTTTTGCTGTCTTATAAAATCTTTCTAAAACATTACTTTCTGATCCTTCAAATACCTTAACATTCATCTTTTTTAGAATTGTGCTTAATTCCTTGTTTTTTTTGTTTTTTGGAATAGTAAATACAACGTCTATATTTTTCAAATTTTTGAGTCTATTTGTAAGAAAGTTCAGCACATTTTTATCCCCGAGCTTCATAAGAACTTTATTTTTTAATCTTTTTGAAGATTGTCTAGCTTGAACTATAATAAAATTCTTTTTCATCATTTTTTCCATAATATTGGATTAATCAAATTAAGATTATTGGATTTTAAATTTTTTGGAAAACTAATTTTTTTTATTTTTTTAGAATTTATTATTTGTTTTAGTTGATTTAAATTATCCACTCCAATAATAATCTTATTTATACCTCTTACGTGACTTACAAAATTTAAGCATGCTTGGAGTTTTGTTATTTTTTTTTGTCTAATAAAATTTTCCCAATTCTTTAACTTTTTTTTAAATTTTGAAAATTTATTTATTATTGATTTTTCTGAAGATAAGAGCAAACCTTGTAAAAAAACTGATCTAATATGAACTTCAATCTTACTTTTTTTTAACAAATTTAAATTTTTTTTTTCAATAAGCCTTCTATCAAAAACATTAAAGGGACACTGTATGATATCAGGTTTATATTCCTTGCAAATTTTTTCAATATTTTTAAAATTATAGATAGAGTATCCAAATCTTTTAATGAAACCTTCTTTCTTTAAAGATATCAAAGAATTATAAATATTTTTATCTTTGTCATTAAAAATAATATCAGAGTTTTGTGTTAATACACCATAAAGATTTTTTTTTCCTAATTTTTTTTCTGATACAGAAAATTTTTTTTTAATTTTTTCTTTAATTTTTTTTTTATTTTTATTTTTTCTAAATTTTGAAATATCAATTTTAGTGACTATGTTCCATTCCTGTGATTTTAGAAACTTTAGATTTGACTCTGATTTGCCGTAACGCTGAGCGGTATCTATAAATTTAATTTTATTTTTTCTAGCAAATTTTAACAAATTAATTATTTCCTTTTTTTTAAATTTTTTGGTCTTATTAGTCAGACCATATTTTTCATCGAACTGAGCAGTTCCAATCATAAACTTGCCGCTCATGCTTTATAAATTTTTTTAATTAAATTAACTATTTTAATTACTGAAATTTTTTTCAAATCATAAAAAATTGGTAGACTAAGAGTTTTTTTTTGGTATTCCTCCGAATTGGGAAAGTCGTTTTTTCTAAAACCTAATTTTTTAAAATACGGACTTAAATGCAAAGGCATATAATGTAAATTCACATAATAATTATTATTTCTAAATAAATTAAAAATTTGATTATATGTAAGTTTGGTTTTTTTAAGATCGAATTGAATAATAAATAAATGATAGCTCGAATAATTATATGGTAAAATTTTCTGAGTTTTTATTGGAATGTCCTTAAGTAAATTATTATACAATTTTGCGATTTGATTCCTTCTTTTTATAAACTGATTAATTCTTTTTAATTGACTTATACCTAACGCTGCAGAAATATCATTCATCCGATAATTGAAACCAGAATCTAAATGTTCATAATGCCAAATAGATTTTTTTTTATGTTTGTTTAAACTTTTTCTCTCCCTTGAGATTCCGTTGTCTCTAAAAAGTCTCATTTTATAATTTAAGTCTTTGTTATTTGTTAAAGAAATTCCCCCTTCTCCCGTAGTAATTATTTTTACTGGATGAAAACTGAAAACTGTTATATGAGACCATTTGCAATTGCCTACTCTATTTCCATAATGTTTTGCTCCAATAGAATGAGAGGCGTCTTCTAATATTTTAAATTTATATTTTAATGATAATTTCCAAATTTTTTTCTGTTCACTTGGTTGTCCTCCTAAATGGACAGGTATAATTACTTTTGGAAGTTTTTTATTTTTCTTTGCAAGAATTAGTTTATTTTTTAATTTTTCAATAGAAATAT